>Ga0256829_1002306_pt1 | contig 14372 bp, 10 predicted proteins | sample 131447metaG_FD_185979 | JGI IMG/M metagenome (GOLD analysis project Ga0256829, IMG submission 185979) | Hydrothermal vent microbial communities from Lau Basin, Pacific Ocean - 131-447 | ecosystem: Environmental > Aquatic > Marine > Hydrothermal vents | place: Pacific Ocean: Lau Basin | collected...
CTAACTCCTCTTTTGTGATATCCATTTTTTTAAGCAGCTTTGTCTGCTCTTGTATGCACTCCCGGCTTCCTAATGTAATAGATGACGCCAAAGCTATCATCATCGATGTTTTAGCATCAAACGGATTCTTATCATTTTGAATACTTGCTTTGGAGCTCATTGCCTGTTCAACCAAAAAATTTGGATCAATTGCTTTAGCACTGTTTAATGACTGCGGTAAAGCGCCCATCCTCTCTGCTATCATAGCTTCAACTTCTTGCGGTGTTGGTACTTTCATATCTTTATCCTTTAGTTTATTTGTGGTATTATATCACTACTTTGAGTTACTGTTTGTTTGTGCTTTTTAGTGACTATATAAGTAAACATTGGAACATATATCAATACAACAAATGTTAAAAGTCCGCCTATAGCAACATCGGCAAGCGGTGAGAGCCTCTCAAGTCCGATAGCATCTTGAAGCGCTATTGGTATCATACCCGCTATTGTTCCAAATGTTGTCATCATAATAGGACGAAAACGAACTTTAATAGCTTCAAGCGAACTCTCAAAAGGCTGCTCGCCGTTTTCATAATATATCTGAAAGAAATCAACAAATAAAACCGCATTTTTAACGACAATACCAAAGAGCAGCAAAATTCCCATAATAGCAGGCAGACACATCGGCTTGTCAAATAAAAACATACTCCAAAAAGCTCCTATTAGGCTATATGGAAGTACTAGCATCATAATCAGTCCGAGCTTTACAGAATGATATATCGCAATTAAAACCAACAGCAAAAGTACAAGCCCTACAACAATAGCTTTTATCATTCTGTGAAAACTGTCATTTATCATTAAAATGTCACCCGCCTGCCTTACATGTAAAGCCGAAAGATTTAAATGTTTTAATGCCTTAATCGACGCTGCCGTTGCGATGGTTGTAGGCTGTTTTGCCGTATAGCCATTAACATCAAGACTGTACATCATGTTATCACGCTCAATTTTTGCATATGTTAAATGCTTTTTAATGGTAGCAAACTCTTGTAACGGAATTTCACCAAATTTTGTTTTAATCGGCAACAGTCTTAATGTTTGAAGATTTTTGGAAAACTTGCCTTTTAGATAAAGCCGTACATTTTGTGCCCTCATAGACTGCAAATTGGCATTTAACCCGATAATCTCGCCTTTTATAGGCAATTGTATGGCGATTTGATATGGTGTAAGGCCATAGCTGAGTGCTTTGTTTTCATTGATATCAAGCTCATACTCCGCAAAATCTTTTCCCCAGCTAGTAGATATGGATGTAAGGCCGCGTACATGTCTTAGAGCATCGACGACCTTTGTGGCATCTTTTGACAAACCTGCTACATAAGGTGATTCAAGTCTTTCATCTACTGTTGCTTTGATGGATGAAACAGGTGTTGCTCCAAAGGCAAACACATCATCTCGTACAACACCGTTTAATGATGCTATTTTAGCTCTTATCATTTTATTAAGCTGCCAGACGGTGAGTTTTCTTTTAAAACGGTTTACTGCGATAATGGTCATGCTAGCTTCTGTCGGCAAATCTCCGCTGCCAATGCTTAGCACTCCCGCTTCCGTACCAAAAGCGATAGAACTTTTTTTATACCAAGGCTGTTTTGTCAGCCAAGAAACAAACGGTTTAAGCTTTTTCTCAGATGCCTCAACTGTAGAATTGGCACTAAAAGCCATTTTAACCTTTATAATGCCCGTATCCATGGGCGGCATACTATCTCGCCCGATAAGAGGTACTATGTGTCTTCCGCTAAGAACCATGATAGCCAGACCGCCACCGATTAATAATATTCTGCGAGGAATTTTTAATTTTTTACCGTTTGTAAATTTAAGCAGTCCGATAAACGGAAACATAAACTTAGAAACTATCTTGGTATAAAACAAAGAGATAAACTGTTCTACTTTGGTTTTTTGCGCCCCATGCCTATAAAGCCATTTTGATAAAAGCGGTATGAAAGTGACAGATAAAAAATAACTAACAAGCAAAGCGGTAATCAGCGTACTAATAAGGGGTTTAAAAATCTGTTGTGGAAATCCACCAACAAACATAAGCGGAAACAAAATAGCAATAGTAGCCAGCGTTCCGGCAAAAACCGGCTTCATAACCTCTTTAGTCCCAACATTAACCGCGTCATTAAGAGATAGTTTGCCTTCATTTATATGCCGCTCTATATTTTCCAAAACAACAACCGCGTCATCGGTAAGCATTCCCAATGAAAGTATGATGGCGGTATAGATAACGATATTTAGCTCTCCTCCGGTTAACCAGATAATAGCAATAACTGAGAAAAAAACCATCGGAATAGATAAACCGGCAGCGACAATTGCACGAAAATTACCCAAAAAGAGTAAAATAACTATAAGCGTATAGATGATAGCATCTCTTAATGCGCCTAGCATATTGTTATTTGATTGTAAGATAAGATTACGCTGAGTATCGCTGATTGTAAAATTAATATTTGGATATCTTAGCTCAAGCTTTTTCATAGCAGCTCTTGCGGCATTACTGACAGCTAAAACATTTCCATGAGGCACTCTCTCGATAGCTAAAGCGATAGACTGCTTACCGTTACCTATATATCCGCTTGTTCGTTTTTGATACGACCAGCTGACTTTTGCTATATCTTGAAGCTGGACATTTGGTAAAACATTTAGAAGTTTGAGTTTTTGGATATTGTCTTTTTCACCATAAAAAGTAATGGTATAAAAGCTGTTTTTACCCTTTACAAACCCAATCGGAGTATTATGGTTTAGTGTCCTGATTGCTTTTGCAATAGTTTCAAAATTAATTCCATATTTTTTTGCTTTAAACGGATTTACTTCAATATTTACAGAACTCTGATAACCGCCAAACACCTCAACATCTCCGATAGCTTTGATATTTAAGAGATATGGTTTTATAAAACTGTCTGAAATTTTACGAATTTGTGCTAAATTGATATTTTTATTTTTTGGGCTAAGCGCTATAACATCAACAGGTAGCGTAAAATCACCAACGGTATAAACGGCAGGATTAGAACTGGTGGGCAGTTTTGATTTCACGATAGCAAGTGCGTTTGAGACATCAACAGCAGCAGCATTTAAGCTTTTTTTATAGCTAAAATCTATCTTTACGATGGAAAAACCTGCCATATTTACCGAACTAATATCTGTTACGTCTGAGAGGCGTGCCACTTCATTTTCTATAGGTTTGGAGATTGTATTTGCGGCAACTTGCGCAGTTGTCCCAGGCGCTTTGGTTACTACTACAATCTCAGGAGGATTGGCATCAGGAAAGAGATTTTTAGGCAACTCGATAAGACCCATGACCCCTATAACAAAAAAAGTGGCGATGATAACATAAAGAAGATAAGGTCTTTTATGAAAAAAATCATACATTCTCTACTCCTTTATACGCAAAGCAAAACCGCTTGTTAGTTTAAGCAGCACATCGGGCTTGGCGGCTACTACGCGCTTGCCAATAGGTACATTTAATGCCACTACGCCTTCTTGTGCATCTTGAATAATCTTGATTTTATGAATATCTGCTTGATTTTTATGAATCACTAAGACATAATCATCTCCATTGTTGTTTAATACCGTATCAAAAGGTAAAAATACTCCTTTTCCATCAAACACGACCACGCTTGCCTGTACTTTGTCACCTGTTGCAAGATTTTTTTGTGGTATATATATTTTATATTCAGACAAACCGTTGTATGTTGCTGATAGTGGTACTGCAGGATATGTCTTGCCTCTAAAAACTATGCCTTTAACCGGTACATCTCCCGGCACTCTGAGCAGTAGATAAAATCCACTATCTGCACTAATGGCAAGTACGGGATGACCAGGCATGGCAACTGCACCTTTATTGAAATACACATGAGATATTACGCCGTTTACCGGAGATTTGATTACCGCATAAGTAAGATTATTTTCAAGCAGGGCTTTTTGCTCTTTAAGAGATGTTATTTTTGAATCAAGCGCGGCAATAGACGTTACCTCTTTATCAAATTGCTCAACTGAAGCACCCTTTACATGTAAAAGCTCGGCTGTGCGTTTGTGTGTTACTTTTAGATTTTTTAACGCTACATACGAAGCGTCAAGACTCTGATTTAGCGATACTATTTTACTTTTTATGCCGGTTATATCAAGTCTTGCTACAACCTCGCCTTTATGCACTCTTTGTCCGCTTAATTTTACGCTTAAAATTCTAGCGGGTATTATCGGAGACAATGCTACATTTTTATCATTTTGCACTGTCATAATAGCCGGCAATGTTAGTTTTACCTTTGATATCTTAGGTATATACGACTTAACCACTACCGGATATATCTTCGCAACGGGGACTTTGGCAGCGCGCTGCTTGGCTCTTTTTATGGCCGTAACAGCAGCAAATGCCACAATAATCGCGATTGCCAGTACTATAATAACTTTTACACCTGTTTTCATTTTATAATCTCCTCAATATTATTTGCATAAATAACCGCCAACTGCATAACAGTCTCTACTATTTTTGTTTTTGTCTGATAAAGTGCGGCTTTAGCCGCTACAACACTATCTTCATACTTTAAAAAATCAATTACCGGCATTCTGCCGTTTAGATAACTAACTCTTGCTATTTTTAATAGCTCTTCTTTATTTTTGATATTGTTTTTATCAAGAGTAAGTGATTGTTTAAGCAAAGGCAATGATGACTTTAGCATCTTCGCCTTTGCTCTTAGTTCACTTCTTGACACATCAAGCCTATCTTGAGATATCAAAAGTTTTACTTTGGCTTTTTTGATGCCCATATAATCGCTCATAGACAACAGAGGAATGTTAACAATAAGGCCGACATCTCCATATCTGTTATAAACGCCCTGCTTTGTATTGTAAGCCGCGCCATATTGGTACATATAACTTCCATGTGCGATAACACTTGGATAAAGTGTCTCTTTTTGAGCTTTAACCTCAAGCCTTTGTGCTTGGATGGTTTTTTCAAGAGGAGCTAGTGAATCAAATTCATTTGATTTGAACATTCCGTCTAGCTTCATACTTACGGGCTCATTTAGCCAGATACCAGTTAGTGCGTCTATCTTACTTAAAATCTGTTGTTTTTGTATATTAATGTTATTTAGTGCTATTTTTATCTGATTTAAACTGTCATTTATGCTATAAAGATTAGATCCTGCAAGCCTGCCGTTACTAACTCCAAGACGTATAACTTTTCTAGTTCTTTGCAGCGAATCTGCTTTAGTTAACAAAGCTTTCTTTAAAGCTTTTAGATAAATAAGATTTGCGTTGCTGCTTACTATAACCGCTTCATTTTGCAAAAGATCAATTCTTTTTTTTGCACGCGCACTTGACTGCATCACCCTGGCTTTATCAGCAAGTGTGTAAAGAGATTTTATAAAAATCGGCATACTGATATTTATACCGCCTCGGTAAATATTGTAACTAAAAGGCTGCGTTTCGTTATGTTGCACAAGACCAACTAAAGCATTAGGTGCAAGTGGCAACATACTAGACGGTGTAGAATAATTATCATACTTGCCTACAAGATTTATGGTTGGATACAACTTGGCGCTTACCATACTTTTTGCTATCTTTGCTTGATGGACACCTGCTTCATCAAGCTTTGTCTGCGCATGCAATTTTAATGCACTAAAAAGCTGCGGCATAGTATAACCATACAAAAACCACGGGATTATCAAAAGTAAAAAACTTTTTTTCATAAAGCGACTCCTAACATAAGTATAATTTTTTTGAAAATATATTCCGAGATTTCATTAACGGAAATATCAGAAGATGTATCTAAATCATCTGCCTTTTTTGCTGCTATCTGCCTTAGAGGTTTTGTTACCACTAAAATATTTACGGTACTTATAACCATGCAAAAAATAACCATTGGCTTAACATCTTTAAATACTCCTTCATCTTCTCCCCTTTTTAAGATATCGCTAAACAATCTAAACAATTGTATGCAGCCCGCTAAAACACTTTCAGATAGATTTTTACCGCTATTGCTCAACTCTCTTAGCAGCAATGCCGGAAAATAAGGATGTTTATTGGCAAACCTGGTATAAATAGAGATAAATGCTCTTAAATCTCCTACTGCGCTATCACAGCACTTTTCACTTATTGTAATCTCTTTATATATACTAGATAAAATCTCTTTTACAACAACCTCGTAAATATCTTTTTTACTTTTAAAATAATAATAAAGCATCGCCTTGTTTATATGGCTAGCCGCTGCAATCTCGTTAATAGACGTTGCATCAAAGCCTTTTTCAGAAAAAAGATATTTTGCATTTTGTAAAATAGTCTGTTTTGTTTTAACTGCGTCACGTGTTTTTAATTTCATCACAATCCTTAACTAACTAACCGATTGGTTAATTATATAACGAAACAGCTAAATCAAATCTTAAAATACAATTTGGTATAATCACATCTATAATAATACTCAAGGAAGAAAATGCGTGGTTATAAAATATTTGCCGGAACGGCTAGCGTACTTTTTGCAAAAGAGGTCTGTAAAAAGTTAGATGTACCTCTGGCAAAAGCGGAGATAAAACGTTTTAGTGATGGAGAGATATCTGTGCAGATATCTGAGAGTGTTCGGGGTCGCGATGTTTTTATAATCCAGTCAACCGGCGCACCGTCAAATGACAACCTGATGGAACTACTCGTTATGACAGATGCACTAAGACGCTCAAGCGCAAACACTATAACTGCGGTTGTACCATATTTTGGTTATGCGAGACAAGATAGAAAAGCAGCCCCGCGTGTGCCCATAACGGCAAAGCTTGTAGCAAACATGTTTCAAACCGCCGGTATTGACAGAGTCGTAACTATTGATTTACATGCAGGGCAGATTCAGGGATTTTTTGATATTCCCGTCGATAATCTCTACGGTTCAATAATATTTCAAGAATATATAGCCGGTAAAAATCTTGCTAATCCGATCATAGCATCACCGGATATCGGCGGAGTCGCCCGTGCTAGATATTTTGCCCAACGCATGGGACTTGATATGGTAATAGTCGATAAAAGGCGTGAAAAAGCCAATGTGGCAGAGGTTATGAATATTATCGGAGATGTACAAGACAGGGATGTTATTATTATTGACGATATGGTAGATACCGCAGGCACCATGGTAAAAGCTGCCTCAGCATTAAAAAAGAAGGGCGCAGTATCGGTTATGGCATGTGCAACGCATCCCGTTTTAAGCGGTAATGCATACGACAATCTAGATAGCGGTGAATTGGATGAACTGGTAGTGTCAAACTCATTAAGTTCAAAATCAAATACAAAAATTAAAGTTCTCTCAGTAGCACCGCTTTTTGCGGAAGTTATACGCAGAGTTTATCATAACGAAAGCGTTGATTCGCTTTTTATGTAAAGGCAAAATCTATATCTATGAAAAACATTAGAAACTTTTCCATAATAGCACATATCGACCACGGTAAAAGCACCCTGGCTGATAGAATAATACAAGAATGCGGAGCTGTGAGTTCTCGAGAGATGACAAAGCAGATGATGGATACCATGGATATAGAACAAGAGCGCGGCATAACCATCAAAGCTCAAAGTGTAAGACTGGATTTCGTAAAAGACTCACAGCACTATATATTAAATCTTATAGACACGCCGGGTCATGTTGATTTTTCTTATGAGGTTAGCAAATCCTTAGCTTCAAGTGACGGAGCATTACTTATAGTAGATGCTGCACAAGGCGTTGAGGCGCAGACAATCGCCAATGTTTACATGGCGCTTGATCATAATCTTGAGCTTCTGCCAGTTATCAATAAGATAGATCTTCCCGCCGCAGAACCAGAGAGTGTGGCGCAAGAGATTGAGTCCACCATCGGCATAGATGCGGCTGACGCTGTTATGGTGTCAGCAAAAACAGGCATCGGTATTCATGAGCTTTTAAATGCGATAGTTGACAGAGTTCCTCCTCCATCAGGTGATGAAAATGCACCTACAAAAGCTATTATTTACGATTCATGGTTCGATCAGTATCTCGGTGCCGTAGCACTTGTGAGAGTATTTGACGGCTCTATAGACAAAGGTCAGACGGTCAAACTGATGAGCAACAATCAAGAACATGCGGTTTTAGACCTGTTGTATCCTCATCCTTTAAAAAAACAAAAAACACAATCAATTAAAACGGGCGAAATCGGCATCGTAATACTTGGTTTAAAGGATGTAAACATCATAAACGTTGGAGACACGCTGACTGACGCCAAAAATCCCACCGCTGATGCGGTTATCGAATATGAGCCGGCAAAGCCGTTTGTATTTGCAGGACTCTACCCAATAGATACCGATAGATTTGAAGATTTGCGTGACGCATTAAATAAGCTCAAATTAAATGACAGCTCGCTCTCATTTGAGCCGGAAACATCCATAGCTCTTGGCTTTGGTTTTCGTGTCGGCTTTTTGGGCATGCTTCATATGGAGGTCATAAAAGAGAGACTTGAGCGTGAATTTCATATAGAGCTAATTGCTACCGCTCCATCGGTTATCTACCATGTATATCTAAACAACGGTGAAATGACAGAGGTGCAAAATCCCTCTGAGATGCCCGAACCAAACCACATAGACAGGATTGAAGAGCCTTATGTAAAAGCAACCGTTATAACACCGGCTGATTATCTTGGTAATATCATCACCTTGTTTGTAAACAAAAGAGGTATGCAAGATAAGATGACTTATATAAATGAAAAACGTGTTTTACTAGAATACTACATCCCTATGAATGAAATAGTTATCGATTTTTATGATAAGTTAAAATCAATCTCAAAAGGTTATGCCAGTTTTGATTATGAACCTAGTGATTTTAAAGTAGGCGAACTTGTAAAACTAGATGTAAAAGTAGCAGGTGAAGTTGTAGATGCCTTATCTGTGATAGTACCTAAAAATCAAGCTCAATCCCGTGGAAGAGGATTAGTCAAAAACATGAAAGAGATAATACCCAGACAGCTCTTTGAAGTATCTATTCAAGCCTCCATCGGTAACAAAATAATAGCCCGTGAAACTGTTAAAAGCATGGGAAAAAACGTAACGGCTAAGTGTTACGGCGGTGATATTACAAGAAAAAGAAAACTGCTTGAAAAACAAAAAGCAGGTAAAAAAAGGATGAAAGCAATCGGAAAAGTTGAACTGCCTCAAGAAGCGTTTATGTCTGTACTGAAAATGGATTAAAAAGATTGCTCTTTGAAGTGTCTGCTTTGTGAGCGATTATCTCTTACGCATATATGCTCTACATGTAAAGATCAATTTTTACAACCATCTATATATAAACGCAAGATTTTAAATAATATAGAAGTTATTTCATTTTATAAATATCAAGATATCAAAGATCTTATTCACACAAAGCATACGGATTTAGGTTATTATATTTATACTATTTTAGCGCGCTGTGCGTTTAAAAAATTTGCCGATGAGTTTATTTTCAATGAAGATATTGCAGCTATAGCGATAGATGATAGGGCTAAAAACGGGTACGCGCACACCGCAATACTAAACAAAGCGCTAAAAAGCAGATATATAACGCCTCTTACTTGTAGATTAAGAGGTACAAACCATGTAACCTATTCCTCTAAAACATACGAAGAAAGATTAAGATATCCAAGAAATTTTAAAGTTAAAAACTTTCAACAAAAAAATGTTATTTTAGTTGATGATATTATAACAACAGGATTAACGCTCGCGCAAGGCTGCAATGCGTTACACAAAGAGGGCAAGGATATACTTTTTTGCCTGACGCTAGCAGACGCGCAAGAGTAAAACACTCTTTAGTTGGGTTTGGTACAACTTAAACTTTAGACTGAATGGTAACTTTAGTAGCTTCAAACAGTTCGATAGATTTTTTTACTATCTCCTCGTTTAAGATTTCATCGGCATTATATTCCTGAGTTGATCTGTCGCCGTCTAAATGGTTTGCCACGCAACTGCCGCTTCCCGCCTCTATCTCCTGCACCATTGAAGCTGACTGCATAACCTTATTGCTATTTACGACTTCTTGGGGTTTTTCTTCTGTGAGATTTTGCTTAATATCTGAATTGTTTTCATAGCTGTTTTTTGAACATGGGATATTTTTCATCACTGTTTCAAAACCAAAAATTTCACGAACCATCTGTTTTATAACGCCAAATCCGTGTCTTAAAGCTTTTTTGCACTCATCATCAACACAACTCTCCCAGCTTAGTACATTATCTTTAAACGACACAAATGTAATATGATTCTTAAAACACTCTCCTATCGCCGCATTTCTATCTGTTATCTGAGCAACAAGTTCATGATAAAGTTTTTGGGCATTATCATCCTTTGATATTGATGACTGCGTTTGTTTAATGGGTAGCTCAGATCTTGAAGATACCTGTTTTACTGAAATATCCGGTGGCTTTATATCGCTTTGCAAAGTATCTATCATCTGATCAATCTCTTTGATATGCATAGCTTCTACCATCTTAAAAAACAGTAAAGAAAGTACAAAGCCTCCATCTGCGTTGATTGAAAAAAGTTGTTTAGATTGGCTTAAAATTCTAAAAAATCTATCTAGCAGAAGTGTTGAAAATCTGGTATCTTGTGCATACATTCTCTCTTTTAAATATGCAATGAGCTCATCTGCTACCATCTGAGCATCATACTCTTCAAGTTCCTTTACAAATTGTATAAGCCCGGTATAATCTTTATCGATTATCGCCGTAAAAATATCAGCAACAACATGAGGATCGACCAAACCCAGCATACCCGTAACAGTACGAACATCCACAAAGCGTTTTGAATAGATAATAGCCTGATCTAAAAGCGTAATCGAATCCCTAAGACTCCCGTGTCCGCTGCGCGCTAAAATATCAAGCGCCTCTGATTCATACTCAACACCTTCCTCTTGAAGTATATGTGCTAGATGGTGGGAAACATTTTTAACAGAGATATGCTTAAATCTAAAATGCTGGGTCCTTGATAATATAGTGGCAGGGAGTTTTAGCGGATCAGTTGTAGCTAAGATAAATTTAACATACTCCGGCGGCTCTTCAAGCGTTTTTAAAAGAGCGTTAAAAGCCTGAGGGGTGAGCATATGAACTTCATCAATTATAAATATCTTGTACCTGCTTATACTAGGCTTATATTTTGTCTGCTCAATTAACGCTCTTATATCGTCTATCCCGCGATTAGATGCGCCATCCATTTCGATAATATCCATATGCCTTGACTCGCTTGCAAGCACACAGTTTTCGCATACCCCGCATGGCATCGCTGTCGGTCCTTTATCGCACAACAAAGCTTTTGAAAATATACGCGCGGTTGATGTTTTACCGCTTCCTCTAAGACCTGAAAAAAGATATGCATGCGATACTCTATTGGACTCGATTGCAAGTGAAAGTGTTTGAGATACGCTCTCCTGCCCTATTAATTCTTTAAAAGTCGCAGGTCTGTATTTAAGAGCTAGCGCCTGAGGTGTTTCATTCAAATCAAATATCCTTTATTAAAAAAATCTCTTTAAAAGATTTGATACCTGCTTTTTTATAGCTTTTGACGCTTTTTTTTGCAGTAATTTTTTAATATTTAAACTAACATGCGGTTTTTTAATATTTCCTGATAGATTAATCGTCAAAGGGTTGCCGTTAGCGACGATATTGATTTTTGCTTTTATGGCATTAGTTTTAGAATTTAACAACATATTTTTTGTTATTATTGAAGCATTATTAGATTTTAGCGCTATATTTGAGAAGGTGGTATCTTTATCTATCTTAGTTGATATATCTCCGTCAAATCGTTGATTGTAAAGGTTGACATTTGCATACCGTCTCACTAATGATAAAACAAGATTTTGTGTAAAATGACCGTTTGTCAATTTTCCGTTTAATGCGCCTGATCTGCTAAGCGTATCATAAGTCATATCTGCATTCACAACAGAGTTAAAGACACCCGGATACCCTAAAATATATAAGATAGGCATTGTTTGGATATTGTTTAATTTTGCCTGCAGTGTTTTACCTTTTAAAACAGCGTCAATATTGCCATGCAGCGTTTTTGAATAACCGTTTACATGTAAAGCTTTCAAATCGCCTTTAACCGTACCTTTAAAGTATAAAGGACCGTGAAGCACTCTTTTAGTAAGAGGCGTAAGAAGTGCAAGATTCTTCATGTATATATTATATTTACCGTCTATATGAAAAGGCTGAGGCACGACAACGCCGCTTGATGTGATGTGTGAAAGATTTGAATTTAGTACGTAATTGTAAATAGCATCATTTTTCTTCATCTTTACATTCATATTCATGCTCAAAGTTGTTTTGGGAAGCGTGATATTAAAATCTCTTTTTATTAACGGATAATTAAATAATGTATCAAATAGCGCTATTTTTGCATCTCCGTCTAATTTGTGAGGCGTGATATTTTTAAAGTCAATATCTATATTAGTCTTGGCATCTATATATGCGGGCTTTGCCGTCAGAGCCAATAATTGTTGTATTTTTGCGCCTTTAACAGAGGCTGTGATAGAAGTCAGTTGTGAATTGGCAACTGTTATATGATAGGTGGTCCGGCTGTCTGCGATATTTGAGACACCGTCTATATGTAAAAGCTTAAGCGTTCCGGTTATCGTTCCGTGCGTGTAGAGTTTTCCGTATAATCTTTTTTTAGTTACTCTGTATAGTGTCTGAAGTTTATTAAAGCTTACATTATATTTCAAATCAAGCTTATTTGATAACAGTGAATAGTCGCCCATCAACAATAAACTGTTATATTTATCAAGTTTAATTCTAATATCTATATGTTTTACCGACAAAGAAAATTTTGTAACTTTAGCAGGTGTCATTGTACGTTTTATTATCTCACTTTGGATAATCGGGCGGACTATATTGTTGCCTGGATGTGTAAACACTACTATATAAAATAATATAAAAATAAGTAGGACAAAGCCGACAAAAAACCAAAAATACTTCATCTATAAATCCTTTATTTGCTAAGCAAAAAATATTGTAAGATTATACCACAAGTCAACCAATTGCAACTTATAAAATATAACTTGATATTAAGTGGCTCAACTTTTTTAAATAAAAAATATAAAGATACACTTGACAAAGAATGACTCAATATGGTAGAATACATCTGGATTTCAAAAAAGGAGTCATATTATATGTCACAAGATGAGCAAAATAAGCAATCCTCACAAAAAGAGGAAATTGAAAATAACGAAAACGATGAAAACAATGAAATTGAAGATTCTAAGGAATTAAGAGTTGAAAACTCAGATGAATTAGAACAGCTAAGAGAACAAAATACGCAGCTTGCTGATAAATATGCAAGAGTACATGCAGATTTTGAGAATATTAAAAAACGCTTGGAGAGAGAAAAATATCAAGCAGTTGAATATGCAAATGAAAAATTTGCCAAAGATTTAATTCCTGTTGTAGATTCATTATCTATGGCAATAACCGCGACACAGTCGGATGCTCCGGCACAAGAGCTGTTAGAAAAGTTAAAAGAGGGTATAGAGTTAACCATGAAGCTTTTTCTTACAACGTTGGAAAAACATGGAGTCACGCCCGTTAGCGAAGATGAAGCATTTGACCCGAGTATCCATCACGCAGTGCAGCAAGTTGACAGCGAAGAACATGAAAGCGGTCAAATCGTAGAAACATTTCAAAAAGGGTATAGGTACAAAGACAGACCTCTAAGAGATGCCATGGTCGTAATAGCCAATTAACATTAGTTAAAAAGTATTACAAATTTTTATAACAAATAATTAAAAAAGGTGAAAAAAATGAGCAAAGTAATAGGTATAGATTTAGGAACAACAAATTCATGTGTAGCAGTTTATGAAGGCGGTGAAGCGAAAATCATCCCAAACAAAGAGGGTAAAAATACTACTCCGTCAGTTGTAGCATTTACAGATAAAGGTGAAGTTTTAATAGGAGATCCGGCAAAGCGTCAGGCAATCACAAATCCACACAAAACCATATCTTCTATAAAAAGAATTATGGGTCTTATGATGGATGAAGATAAAGCGAAAGAGGCTTTAAATAAAGTTACATATAAAATTGTCAGCAAAGATGGCATGGCTGCAGTTGATGTCGCGGGCAAAGTATATACACCGCAAGAGATTTCAGCAAAAATCCTTACAAAATTAAAAGAGGACGCAGAGAGTTACCTTGGTCAAAAAGTAACAGATGCCGTTATTACGGTTCCTGCTTACTTTAATGACGCACAGAGAAAAGCTACTAAAGATGCCGGTACGATTGCAGGACTTAACGTACTGCGTATAATCAACGAACCTACGGCATCGGCATTGGCATACGGCTTAGAGAGCAAAAGCGAAGAAAAAGTACTTGTTTATGATTTAGGCGGCGGTACTTTTGATGTAACTACGCTAGAGATAA
>Ga0256829_1002307_pt1 | contig 14371 bp, 15 predicted proteins | sample 131447metaG_FD_185979 | JGI IMG/M metagenome (GOLD analysis project Ga0256829, IMG submission 185979) | Hydrothermal vent microbial communities from Lau Basin, Pacific Ocean - 131-447 | ecosystem: Environmental > Aquatic > Marine > Hydrothermal vents | place: Pacific Ocean: Lau Basin | collected...
TAGTTTGATTTGTCTGGTCCTTCAGTAAGACCTTCAAATCTAGATATTATTATCTTGTGCTCCGCATAGTATTTTAAAGCATATAAATCTATATACGCAATATGCACAAAAAACATTAGAAAAATGACAATGTATATATTCTTTTGAAAAGCTTTGTCCACGGTTGTTGAGTATATGCCTAGCATCAAAAAAGTAAAAAAATAGAGCATTGGTGTGAGCCAACCGCTTTTGATTTCACCTAAGCTCCAGCTAGTTTCATCTGATATAAAAAAAGCAACAAAATATATCCAAAGTGTTAATACAAGTATCAATGCTGACATATACTTAATCTCTTTATTCACTTTATAATTTTTTATATTTTTAAACATGAAGAGCAATAACAATAAAATTAACAATGCCGCTATAGATCTTATCGAAATAGTATGAGGGATTGGAAAAATTAAAATTAACAATGCAGTTAAAGATAAAAGGGCAGTTTTTATATTATTCATTAATAATTTCCTTATAAAGAGATTCTAATTTATTTGTTATAGTTTTTGTATCAAATTTTTCCAGAGCAATTTTACGCCCATTTGCCTTGATTTCTTCCATTTTTCTTGAGGATAAATTTTTTATGATAAATTCAACTTTTTTTATAACATCTTCTATAGAAGCAGACTCAGGCATAAGAAATCCATTGTAATTATCTTTAATTGTCTCTGTAATTCCTCCAGTCGCAGTGCTTAATGTAATGCATCCTGATGAAATAGACTCCACCATAGTCATACCTTGAGGTTCTCCTTTAGACAATAAAATAGTTATGTCAGTTATTTGGTATATCTCAACTAAACTTTTGTGCTTCAAAGGTGGTAAATCTATAAATTTTTTATTTTTAGATAGTATGTGCTCAATCTCTTTTCTGTGTTGGTATGTTTTTTCTTTTTCTGTTCCTGATGGCTCAGGACCAACAGATATTATATATACATTATTATATCGTTCTAGTAAATATTGAGCTAATTGTAAAAATATATCATAGCCCTTAACTTCTTGCTTTCTACCTACAAATGAAACAACTATAGAGTTTTGAGGAATTTGATATTTTTCTTTTATATGGTGATTATTTCTAGATGGTTTGAACATACTGGTATCTATGCCATTTGTTATAGTGTTCATTAAATGTTTTGGGTATCCTTTTTGTATTAATATATTTTTTACATATTTTGCTACTGGTATATACCTGTCTGCATAGCCTCTTGAGTCATTGTATTGATTGACAGTTACATGAGAGGTTATAACTATCTTTATATTTTTGTTAATTAAGTGTTTTTTGAATTCATTTACAGGAAATTCAATTTGATGTGCATGAAATATATCTACTGGATGCTTATTTATGATTTTTGCAGCTCTTATATGTAGTGGATAAGGATCAAATTTTGTAATTTTTCGAAATAATCTTCGATATATACGACTTTCTTTAATCCTATATGTTAAGCCATAAGGTGTTGTTTCAACATTTTTTTTATAATCTTCCTTGTTGGTTATGAAAAACATATCAATAGTATCTTTGTCTATCGTTTTGGTGTAGTTTTGCACAACTATTGATGGAGCAAAACCTCTTTTATCTGGTATTGCACCATGAGGTATATAATGGCAAACTTTTATTTTACTGGACATTCTTTTTCCTCAAGAGTAATTGTATCATCTAGGCAGTAGTCATGGTTAAACATATTGTTTTTAAATAAATCATGAATACAAATAGGGTTTGTGCAGTTTTTAACAAAGCAAAAAGTATTTCTAAGTTTTGTATCTCTATATATTTTTATTGTTTGATTATTATCTAATATAGTGAATGGAGAAGTTGGTCCAAACACCCCTATGCTATCGATGTTTAAAGCTAATGCTAAATGAAGTGGACCAGAATCAACACCAACAAACAGATCAGATTGTAGTAAAATATCGAGAAAATTGGTAGAATTTATAGCATTTTTTGCAAATATGAATTTTTCTACATCAATTTTCATATTTTTATGCTCTCTAGGTAGGGCTACTATGATGCTAGATTGTATAAATTCTTTTTTTAGATGTTTTATTAAGATATTTAAAGATTGCTCATTGATGTTTTTTGTTATATCAGAAGATATTGGAGCAATTATGATTTTGTTGATATTATTTAAAATTGGTATATTTAAGATTTTATTATTTATTATCGGCAGATGAAGATATTTTCTCACTCTGTCGTACAAGTTTGCAGTTTTGGACGAATTATCAAATTTTTTATAAAATGAGAATTTTTTACAATAACTAATAAAAAATTCACTATCATCACCATGTCCCCATGGATTGAATCCTAAATTAATTTTCTCTTTTTTAAGAAAGTTTACAGTTCTATATAAATTGATAGGGTTTCTTTTATTTACATGTAGAAATTTGATGTCATTTTGATTTATAATTTTTTTTGCGTATGGTAACTGTTGTTTAGAGGTAAGTATGATGTATTTTTTCTTAGGATATTTATCTATAAATTCTTTTATAACTTTAAAAGATATTATGCCATCTCCGTATCTTGAAAAGATACTGAAAAGTATTTTATCACTTTGCAATATATCTTCTATTTCAATATCAAAGTGTTTATGATTTTTTAGTCTATTTTTAATCAGTATCTTCATTTTAATCCTGAATATTCTGATTTATGATATTTGATATTTTTTCAGGAGGTATGTTGTTTGCTACTTTGCTTTCATCTTTGATTACTAAATTTTTATAACCCCATGGATACCACTTATCCATATTTGTTTCTCCACTTATAGAAATCGTCTTTACACCCAATGCTGGTGCTATATGCATAGCTCCTCCATCAAGAGTTATAAATAATCTTATGTTTTTGATGAGTCCAGAGAGATCCTCGAGTGAAGATGTCTGGACAAATGTTGCTTTTGTTTGCGCATCAAGTAGTTTTGCATTTTCAAAATCATTTGGTTCTGCGGTGATTAAAATATTTGCAACGCCTAAGTTTTCTATTATGGTTCTAAATTTATTTGTATCGTATCTATTCGCCTCTATCCTTGAAGAGATATGAAAAAGGATATGATTTTTATATTGTTTGTATTTTTCAATATTGTTTTTTGAAACATAAAAAAAAGTATTTTCCTTGTTTTGTGCGACTCCAAATGGTTTAAGGCAGTCAAAACAAAACTCTACTTCATGCTTTGTGTTGTCTGTAGCAGTATATATATTGAAATTATCTTTTCCTTTTGGATTTTTTACGCCTACTTTATAAGTTGCGTTTGTTATGTTTGAAAAAAGTTCAGCCGATTTTGAGTAGCCACTTCTAAAAACCACTACCACATCATATTTTTCTTTATAAATGTCTATTAGTATTTTTAATTTTCCAAGCCCTGCCCATAACTTATCCAAAAACTTTTTTTTATGTTTGGGTTTTGTGTAGCAATACACCTTACTTACATAAGGATTTTTAGCTATCGCACTATAATTGTAGCTGTTAACTACTATATCTATTTGATTTTGAGGATATTTTTTTCGTAGTGCCTCTATGGACGGGGTTGTACATACTAAATCACCCACATTGTCATTGCGAACTAAAAGAATTTTTTTCCCAGTTAAATCTATCATTAAAACTCTATTTCTATATAATTTTTATTAGCTTCTAGCCATACCCCTAAAACTAAAATTATCCATAAATGATTAGATAAATTGTAGTTGTTTAAAAGATTATAATTATACATTTTTTGTAGTATGTTTTTACTGAAAAATGACAATATGGAGTTATTTCCTTCTCCTAGCCAATTTTTGAGTGGTGGAGTACTATGTGTATTAACTATTTTGCACATTTATTGATTCTTGTTAGTTGTATTAGGGTATTTTCATACACTTCTTCTACAGTTATGAGTTTCATTGCATCTTGGTTTCTCTGTTTTTTTGGCTTGTTATTTATAAAGTTACCATCTTTTTGAATAACTATATGTTTGTCTAAATCTTGATATGGGCCAAATATTTTTGAATCAGTAGGGGAAAAAAGACAAACTGTGGGTATCTTCGATGCAAATGCTAGATGCATGGTTCCTGTATCATTGGAGATTAGAATATCAATTTTTTTGATTGCATCACACAACTCTTCTAATGTAGTTTTTGCACATAAATTTGTTATTTTGTCAGAGACATTTTGAAATTCTTTCATATATGTTTTTACAATTTTTTGTTCATACGAAGTATGGCCAAAAATAACAATATGTATATCGTTATTCTGAAATAGTTTATTTGATAAATTTATAAAGTTTTTTATGGGCCATATTTTATATAAATCTTGAGCCCCAATTTGTAATCCAATAATTTTTTTATTTTTTGGAAATACTATTTCTTCAGTTGGGTTTTTATTTGAAAATGACATTCTAGTATCTATATGCGTTGGCTTAAATATGCGTATGAGATCTAGTTTGCATTCAATATCATGTTTAATTTTATCTACTGGTTGGTTATAAAAGATACTTTTAAATTCATGATTTTTATTGTGAGTCATTTTTAGTATATTTGGAGCGCCACTCAAAATAGAAAAGAATACATCTTGAGGACCATTAGAATGAAATAAAAAGATAGTATCTATCCTTAATTTCCTCAATTTGTAAACTAGTCTTATTAAATTTAAAAAACCATTGCTGTATAAGATGATTTTATCTACATATTGATATTTGTCAAACAATGTTGACATTTTTTTGTTAACCAAAAATATTATTTTTTGTTCTGGAAAACTTTTTCTTAGGCTTTTGATAGCTGGGGTTGACAAAAGAGTATCCCCTAACCCTGTGTTTGATACAACTAGTAAGTTGTTGAATTTTGTTATATCATGTGGTTTTTTTAAATGAATTAATAATTTATTGATAAATGGGAGTATTTTCATTTTATACCTAGTGTTAAGTTGTAGATATTTTTTATATTTTCAGCCATATGTGTTTGAGAAAATTTTTTCAAAATAGAATTTCGTGCCGAACTGGCATATGTTTCTCTAAGAGTTTTGTTTTCTATAAGTAATGTTATTGTTCGAACTAATTGTTGAAGATTGTTTGGTGCTAATATGAAAAAGTTATTATTGTTTAATAAATCTTTAGTGCCTCCTACATCTGTTGCAATTACAGCTTTATTCATCATTAGTGCTTGTATTATTGATTGGGGTACGCCCTCATTTTTATCAGAAGTAAGAACAAATATATCCAACGCACTTAAAAGGCTGAAAGGATCATCAATGTGTCCTAAAAGTTGAATTTTTGCTTCTAGGTTTTTTTCTTTAATTAGGTTTTCTATGATGGCTCTTCTTGGCCCTTCACCAGCAATAAAAAATTTACATTTAGGAAATTTTTTGCTAATCAAATTTGCCATATCAATAAACATTTCATGTCTCTTAAAACCTCTTAAAACAGCAATTATACCAATTGTAATTTCATCTTTTTTTATACCATATTTTTCTCTTATCTTTAGACTATCATATTTTTTTGGATCAAAGATATTTTCGTCTATGCCAGTAGGAACTGACATTATTTTTTCAGGCTTTATACGATTGTTTTTTATCATTGCGTTTTTAACACTCTCACCAGTTGTAAAAATAAAATCAGCCAATTCATTAATAAAATTAAATCTTGAAGGGTTGATTGGGTTTGAGAGGTGTCTTGTCCTTATAAATTTTACTCCAGCAAGTTTTGCTGCGATACCACCTGTCCATGTATCTTTTCCGCTGTGTGTATTGACTATATCTATGCCATTTTCTTTGATGATTTTTATAAGAGCTCGTATCGTTTTTATATCATAAGCACCATCGAAAGGTAGTGTAAAAACTCGTATGTCATTCTCTATCGCTTTTTGCTTTATCTTTGCTTGGTTGCGACATGCTAAATAAACTTCTATATTTTTTTCTCTTACTGCTATCATCTCATTGATGATTCTTATCTCTTGTCCACCCCATCCGTCTGACCACTCTGTATGTAAAACTTTTATCATTGCTTCTTTCTTTTAAATAATTTCAGTATCGGATTTATTATTTCCAATATGAAATAAATTAATTTTAAATAAATTGGTATTTTAATATAGCAAGAATTTATATTTTTTATATTATGAATCCACTTAGGCATTAAAAATTCTATAGAATATTTTTGCACATAATTAAATCCACTATCGCATAATTTTATGTACTCATCTTCGCTGAGGTCTAAAGTTGCTTTAATTAAAGCAAATATGTCTTTTTCTTTTAGCTCATCATTCTCTTCTCCTACATTATAGTACGGAAGTTCATGGATATATCCATATGTTTTTGCTTGAGTATTGCTTTCTATTGATACTATGGTTGGCACTTTGCAAAAACTTGCTTCTATAGCAGATGTTCCCATTCCGACAAATAAATACGCATCTTGTAGTGCCATTTTGAACTTCGAGTATTTCAGTAAACCTTTTAGCTTGATCCGTTTTTTTAGATTATGCTTATTGATTTTTTTAATTATTTCATTATGTAGGATACCAGTTCCATATATCTCATATGTGACATCATAACCTTCGTCTATCAGCCTTTTAACAATATCTATCATGTATAGATTGTATGTCTTGAAAGGGGCTAATCTACCAATTGAAACTATTAAGTATTTTTTTGTATTTTTTTGTATATTTTGAAACATTTTTTTGCTTACTGGTAAAGGCCATATTGAAGACTCTCTAAATGATATTTGCAAATTTTTCTCATGTAATTTTTTTGAGTCTTCATTCATGAAGAGAAGTGAATGTGTATCATTTTTTTTCAATAACAGTTTAAATACTATTTTTTCAGATAAATGCATGCCATCGCTGTAGTATGCTTTTGGATGGTATATGCCAGAGATATATTTACACTTTAAATTTAAAGACTTTATAATATTTGAAGCTATCCAGTTTGATTTAGGATGAAAACTCATGATATAGTCAATCTTGTTTAAGTGATACTTGCTTAAAATAATTTGAGGAAGCAAAGGAAAGTAAAGATAGCTATATGATTTATTAAGTTCAATCATTTTTATATTTTTATTTAGTTGCTTTGTTATTTCACCACCCCTTTTCATGATTATTGCTACATTAAAGTTATTCTCGATTAGCCATTCGCTCATTCTGAGTATCAATGTTTCTATACCGCCGGTATTGAATTTGTCATAAATAAATAATATATTTTTCATTAAGAATCTTTTTTTAGATAGTCATTTATAGTGTCAACAATAAATTTTGTCTCACTTAAACTTTGCACACCACTTATAGGTAAGCTTAGCACTTCATTATGTATGCTTTTGCTTATAGGATAATTTTCGTTGCTCCACTCTTGATAAGCCATTTGTTTATGTGCTGGAATCGGATAGTGAATAAGTGTTTGGATGCCTTTATTGAGCAAATATTTTTGCAACTCTTCTCTTTTCGTAGTCCGTATCACAAACAGATGCCAGACACTGTCTGTAGTGATAGTTGGCAAAATAATATTGTCATTATCTATATTTTCAAGATAGTATTTTGCTATATTTTTTCTTTTTTTTATCTCACCATCTAAGTATCTAAGTTTAACTCTAAGCATTGCAGCTTGGATCTCATCAAGACGACTATTGACCCCTTTGTATTGGTTTTTATATTTTTTGTGGCTTCCATAGTTGCCTAATGCTCTGATGGTTTTGGCTAGTATCTTATCATTTGTTGTAACTGCCCCTCCATCACCCAATGCACCAAGGTTTTTACCAGGATAAAAGCTAAATCCACTTGCATCACCTAAGTTTCCACTTCTCTTGTCTCGATAATACGCGCCATGAGATTGAGCTGAATCTTCTATAACTTTTAAATTATATTTTTTTGCAAGATTATTAATGCTGTCCATATCACAAGTTTGGCCATACAGGTGAACAGGCATAATAGCTTTTGTTTTTTCTGTAATTTTTTCTTCAATTTTTTTAGGCTCTATTAAGTAAGTTGCTAAATCAGGTTCTACTAAAATTGGCATTAGATTATTTTCTGATATTGCTAAAATAGAAGCTATGTAGGTATTTGATGGGACTATTACCTCATCTGCATCAGAGATAATACCCAATTCTTTATATGCTCTTAAAATTAAAGTTAACGCATCTAAACCATTAGCTACACCGATAGCATATTTAGTTCCGCAATATTGAGCAAACTCTTTTTCAAACTCTCTACACTCGCCTCCTTGAATATACCAGCCACTGTCTATCACATTTGCACAAGCATCAACAAGTTCTTGTCTGTGTTGAGCATTTATATTTTTTAAATCTAAAAATGGAATCATTTAATTTTCTCTTTACACTTGGTACAAACAAAGGTTTTATCACATTTGTTACCACAACTACATACATACCCTTTTTTGATAGCTGGATTTCCATACCATAATTCATGGCTCATAATATCTTTTGTCACAACACTTCCTGCGCCTATCATTGCATATTTACCAATTGTTATTCCACCCACTATAGTACTGTTTGCACCAATAGAGGCTCCTTTTTTTATTGTTGTTTGTAAAAACTCTTTTGGATGTTGTCTACTGCGGGGTGCAAAATCATTTGTAAAAGTAACATTTGGACCTATAAATACATTATCTTCCAAAACAACTCCATCCCAAATTTGCACACCGCTTTTTACGGTTACATTATCTCCGATATGAACATCATTTTCGATAAAAACATTTGCATTAATATTGCAGTTTTGTCCAATCGTGGCACCTTTTAAAATAACACAATACTGCCAAATTTTTGTGCCATATCCAATTTTGTCTGAATGCACATCTGATAACCTATGAATCATTACTGTATCACTTTTAAAAATTTATCATAATCTCTTATGTAATCACGCTCATCATAAAATTCATCTGCTAAAACCATCAAAATACAATCATCTGAAAAATCATACATTTCACGCCAAATCATATCTTCTATAAGTAAACCTTTACTTGGTTTGTCTAGGCATATACTCTCTCTTGTCTTCCCATTATCTAGTAAAAATTTGCAACTTCCATTTACACAAACGGCAATCTGCTTCAGGTGCTTATGTGCATGAAAACCTCTTTGAACTCCATTTTTTGTTCCGTAGATATAATAGACTCTTTTGATCTCAAAAGGAATATTTTTATGCTCTTCTAAAGAGATTAAAGAGCCTCTCTCGTCACCTAATATTTTAAAATCAATTATTTTAATTTGCATTATATTTCTTTAAATACCACTCAATAGTTTTAATGATGCCAGTGTCAAAATTTTCATCAGCTTTCCATCCAAGTTCATTCTCTAGTTTTGTGGCATCTATTGCATATCTTCTATCGTGTCCAGCTCTATCTTTTACAAAAGTTATAAGTTTTTTATAGCTTTTGTTATCTTGTCGTGGAACTTTTTCATCTAAAATTGATGTAATAGTATCTGCAATTTGAAGATTTGTTCTCTCATTTCTTCCACCTATATTGTAGGTATGGGCTATTCTTCCGTTATGATATACTATGTCTATCCCCTTGCAATGATCCAACACATACAACCAATCTCTAATATTCTTGCCATCACCATAAATCGGAATCAATTCGTTGTTTAAGGCTTTTTTGATAATAGTAGGAATTAGTTTCTCGTCATGTTGTTTTGGTCCGTAATTATTCGAACAGTTGGTAATAACTGTATCTATCCCATATGTTTTATTATATGCTTTTATTATCATGTCGCTAGATGCTTTAGAGGCAGAATATGGAGAGTTTGGAGCATATGGTGTTGACTCGGTGAATAAATTATTTGGATTATCACATAGTGTTCCATATACCTCGTCTGTTGATATATGATGAAACCTACAGTTTTTATAATCAGTTTTGTAATGAAAAGGTTTATCCATCCAATATTTATATGCCACATCTATCAAAGTAAAAGTTCCATTTATGTTTGTTTTTATAAATACGCCAGGGTTTTGAATAGAGTTATCTACATGCGATTCTGCTGCAAAGTGGATAACACCTCTTATGTCATATTTGTTAAAGATAAATTCTATAAGTTCTCTATTGGAAATATCACCTTTTATGAATTTATATCTAGGATTCTCTTGGCACTCTCTTAAATTATCTAAATTACCCGCATATGTTAGAAGGTCTATATTTACCAGGTTATATTCAGAATATTTATCTAAAAAATATGACACAAAGTTTGAGCCTATAAACCCTGCACACCCTGTTACTAGTATCGTTTTATTATTTTTGTTAAGCACTATTTTCCTTGACTAAATCATAAAGATATTTGCCATAGCCATTTTTAGCAAGTGGTTTTGCAATTTCTAAAATCTTCTCTTTGGTTATCCACTTATTATTGTATGCAATCTCTTCTAGGCAAGCTATTTTATAGCCTTGCCTATGTTCTATAGTCTGTACAAATTGTCCAGCATCTATCAGACTATCATGTGTTCCCGTGTCAAGCCAAGCAAATCCACGACCAAGAAGCTCGACTCTTAATTGTCCTTTCTTTAGATATGCCTCGTTAATAGAAGTGATTTCCAATTCACCCCTATGTGAGGGTTCTATGTTTTTTGCAATTTCTATAACACTATTGTCATAAAAATATAATCCCGTAACTGCAAAGTTTGATTTTGGATTATTAGGTTTTTCCTCTATGCTAATTGCTTTTTTATTTTTATCAAATTCGACCACTCCAAATCTCTCGGGGTCTTTGACTTGATAGCCAAATATTGTAGCACCTTTTTCTATCGAAGCAGCTTTTTGCAATAATGGGGTGAAACCTTGACCATAAAATATATTATCTCCAAGAACCAATGCTATATTATCGTTTCCTATGAATTCTTCACCTAAAATAAATGCTTGAGCTAGCCCATCGGGAGATGGCTGAATTTTATACTCTAGTTTTATACCCCAGTCTTTTCCATCTCCTAATAATTCTTTAAATTTGTTGTTGTCTTTAGGAGTAGTAATTATTAATATATCTCTAATGCCAGCCAACATTAAAACAGATAAAGGATAATACACCATGGGCTTATCATAAATTGGAAGAAGTTGCTTGCAAGTGCTTCTTGTGATTGGATACAGCCTTGTCCCACTTCCTCCTGCTAGGATGATACCCTTCATACTTACTTCTCCATAATTTTGTTTATCTCTTGCTTTATGATTTGCATATCCATATCCATCAAACAATCACTTATTTTAGTGCCATTGCAACCATCTTTTCCACAAGGTACACAGTCCAAATCTTTTTGTATAACTCTGTGTTTGCCCATGCTTCTTAATCCTCGTCTTGTTATGTATGTTGATTCGTTTAAGTCATTATCCCAAGGCCCCCAGTGGTCTGCTCCGCTTGGACCGAAAAATGCTAATACTGGTATATCATTTGCTGCACTTATATGCATAATTGCAGTATCTACACCTATAAAAAACCCTGCTTTTTTATTTAAAACAGCAGTTTGCTTTAAGCTTAACTTTCCTGCTAGATTGATAGGCGTTGTTTCACAATAGTTCAATATAGACGATATTTTATCTAATTCTTGTTTTATAGGTGCTGAAGTTAAAACAACCTCTTTATGAAGCTCATTTTTACAAAAATCGATAATCTTAGCCACTATTTTATCGTCGAGGCATTTAAATAGCCATCTTGAAACAGGGTGAATATGGATAAAGTCGTTACACACAAGTAGGTTTTCTACTTTTTTTTCATCTTCTTCTTTCCAAAATATTTCTACTTTTTTGTGCTTTATCTGTTTGTCTAAAACTCTAAGTACATCCAAGTTCATCTCGATAGTATGTCTTAATTCTTGAGGAGGCAGATTGTAATCAAACACACTTGAGAGAAACTTGCTTTTTTCATTTTTATAGCCTATTTTTATTTTTGCTCCACTTGCCAATGCGAGTTGTGCACCTCTATCGCCACTCGTTAAGTTGATTATCATATCGTATTTTTTATTCCTGATTTTTTTTGCAAAACTTATCTCTGCAAATATGCGAAAAAGTCCTTTTTTTGATTTGATATAAGCTCTATCGTAAATGATGATTTCATTTATATTTGGATTGTATGTTATCATCTCTTCACACCCTTTGTTGAGTGCTACATCAATTTGTGCATCAGGATAAGCAAGTTTTAGGTTTGAAAGAAGCGGAGTGATAAGTAGTACATCACCTATGTTTCTAAATTTCATTATTAAAATTTTCATTTAACATACTTCCAAAATGTGTATTGCGCATAGAGTTTTGCTACCACAAATCCTCTCCAGCCCTCTAAAAAGCCTAGTCTTAAAAAATAGATTTTAAAAAATGTCCAGTATGGATTAAATATGGCTTTTACAATTCTATTTTTTGAATTTAAACTAGAGTATCTATTTTGTTTAGTTATAAACTCTTCTATATTTTCATAAGCAAAATGCAACATATGATTGTTTAGTATAGCAGTTTTTTCTTTAGTCTCTACTTTCTCGTGTACCTTATCTTCACTAAATCTTGCAAAGTTTTTATCAAACAGTCTTAGCGTGGCATCGGGATAGAGTCCACAGTGTCTTATGGGTTTCCCAAAAAAGTAGTTGAGTCTAGGTATAAAATAGGCTTTGCATGCAAAGTCTAAATTTAAGATTTCATCTTTTAACTCATCCGTTATGATTTCATCACTATCAAGAATAAAAACCCAGTCGTTTGAGCAAGCCTCAACTCCAGCTTGTTTTTGCTTTCCAAATCCAATCCAATCTTGATGGACGATTTTGACATTATTAAATTTTTGAGCTATTTGTAGCGTCGCATCGCTTGAGCCTGAGTCGATTAAAACAACTTCATCAGCAAATAGTGTTGAATTAAGAACTTTAGTAAGGTATCTTTGTGAATTAAAAGTTAATATAACTATAGAGAGTCTCACTTGTACAGTTCCTCATATTGATTTTTCCATCTTCTGTGCAACCAAAACCATTCTTCTGGTTTTGCTTCAATCACTTTTTGTGTTATATCGGCTTGCAATTGTACACTTTTTTTTATATCTTTTTCGTTATCTTCTGTTTTTTCAGTTATGATTGGCTTGAAAAAAGTTATATCATATGATTTGTTGTTATTTGTTGTTATGAAAGCTGGTACTATCGCTGCTCCAGTTTTTCTTGCTATTAGGGCGGCTGATGGAGTGTGGCGGGCTAGTTTATCAAAAAAGCTTATCAAAATCCCCTCTTTATCACTTGTGTTTTGATCTACCAGAAGACCTATATTTTCTCCGCTCCTAAGCGCTTTTAACAGTCCTCTGATGGCTCCCGTTTTTTCTAGCATGTGAACATTAAATTGATTTCTGTTTTTTTGCAAAATCTCATTCATCTTTTGTGAGTCTAGGTTTCGTCCAACTCCCCAAAGTTTTCCATATAGTGCACCCATGCAAAGGGGTAGCAACTCCCAATTTCCATAGTGTGCTGTTAAAAAGATAACGCCTTTTCCATCTTTCTTGATATCTGTATAGAAATGCTCATTGTGAATTGTTACTTTTTGAAGAAGTTTCTCTTTTGTGGTGTTTTGATTTTCTACAAAATCTCTCATGTTGTAAAGCAGGTTTTTATAGCACTTTTTTACAATTCGTTTTTTTTCTTTTTTGTTCATTTTATCGCCATAAGCCAAGTCAAGGTTTACTTTTGCTATCTTTTTGTGACGAGTATCAAATCTATATGCTAAAAATGCAAAAAAGTTTAATATAGCATCAGTTATAAATCTAGGTGTGTATTTAACCAGTAAAACAAATAATTTAAATAAAAATAGATATATGTCATCTAGCATTTTAAAAGCTTTCTTGCTAAAGTTACAATATCTCGGGGCTTGATGTCTTTTATGCAAAAATCATCTCTATCTAGTGACTTTGCATCAATATATTTTTTGCAATCTATTGTTAAATTGATGTCTGTTGCAAAGGTATTTCTATCGCTTGGAGTTGGTCCAAATATAGTGATGCTCGGGCGATTTAATGCCCATGTCATGTGTGTTGGACCACTATCTGCTCCTATGACCAAATCACTGTTTGAGATAACACTTTTTAATTCATCTAAAGTTAGTTTTGGCAAAAGCTTTGCATCTGTTTTTTCGCAAATAAACTTTGCATCTTCCTTTTCTAGCTCATCTCCCCAAGACACAGCAGTTGATACTTGCAAAGAGTTTATAACTTCGATAAAGTGCTCTTTGGGGTAAATCTTGCTCTTCCAAGATGAGCCTACAATGATAAGTAGAGTTTGTTTAAAATCCAAATTGTTGTTTGTAAATAAGAAATGTTCTTTATGTTGTATATTTGGCATGTCAAATCCAAGAGTTTTGCAAACTAGTAGCATATTTCTCTTGATAACATTTTCTTCATAAGGTATAGAAAAAGTTTTGGTGTAAAAAGCAGAAGCTAAGCGTTCACGAAGGGAATTT
>Ga0256829_1002308_pt1 | contig 14364 bp, 5 predicted proteins | sample 131447metaG_FD_185979 | JGI IMG/M metagenome (GOLD analysis project Ga0256829, IMG submission 185979) | Hydrothermal vent microbial communities from Lau Basin, Pacific Ocean - 131-447 | ecosystem: Environmental > Aquatic > Marine > Hydrothermal vents | place: Pacific Ocean: Lau Basin | collected...
ATGGTCATTTTATAAGCGAATTATCAGATAAAACTTAAGAGTCTATTTAGCCAATAGATGGTTTTACCCATAGGGACACAAAAAATGGTGGTGTATGGAAATTAATACCCACTTGGAGAGGTGTGTAATTTACCGTTGGCGTAATCAATAAGAGTTTGTGTATTAAATCTTGGCCAACCTCCAAAACAATATCGGCCTATAAGTGCATGATATTGACTTTGCGTGCGGACAATTGCGTATTTTTGTTGAAGATCGCCAAATTCATTAAGTGAGCAAAACATCGCGAGAGCAAAATCAACGTATTTTTTATTCGACATAGTTTCAGTGTAAGCAAATACTACCTCTTGCTCACTGTAATGTTGCTTTTCACCAAAATGAGCAACAAGACGTAAAGTCACTCTGCGCGCAACCTTTCGCACGTTAGCCCCTTCCAAAAACCACGATATCACCCTAATGCCCTCATAAGCATCATTCCATGACCAGCCAAAACTAGCAGTATCTTAGAAACTGAGGACTTGGAAAAGTATGTAATCGTAAACGTTTGTTAGCAAATGTATATCTTGTTCATATTTTCAATATTTTAGGCAAAAAAAGGGGGCGAAGATCGCCCCCAAAATCCCGTAAAATTAAAGAGTTACATTACAGTGCAGTCACCGTCAATGAAGGCATTGCACCATTAGGGCCTGACACTCTAAATTCATAAGTACCGGCATCAGTAACATCAATCATTAAGTTGTTGTTACTCGAACCTAAAACTTTAGCTTCACCCGGCACAACAACATTACTCGCTGCGTCATTTGGGTTTCCTAAGTTAATAGTTGCCCAGTCTTCAGACGCTACCTTAAACTCCGCACTACCTGCGCTTAGCTCAACTTGTACTGTGTACACACCTTCACCTTGATAAATGAACTGACTGTCTGTACCCCAGCCGTTCATGCCGCCTCTCAAATAAACTGGCGTATTACCAAAGAAATCTTCTTTGTATACTGAGATGGTTGGTGCGTCTAATGTTGTTACATCAAACACGAACACATAACGGTCAGATTCATCGATAGTGAGCACTAGGTTGTCATTAGTTGCTGCTAGTGGCACAGTCACGCCTACAGATACAGCTTTATCTGCGTCATCACCGCTAATCGCACCAAAATTAACCGTAGACCAATCTTCAGACGCTACTTTAAATTCATAGGTGCCAGCATCTATGTTACGGGCAAAGGTATAAATTCTGCCTCCCAGATAGGCGAAGGCGTCGTCAGTTCCCCAACCATTCATAGCACCACGTAGATACACTGCTGTACCCACAAACGGCTCTTCGTTTGCTACCGTCAATACTGGTGCCGTAGGTTCGGTCGCATCAATAGTGAACAAGTAAGTTGCCGATACTGATGGGGCGAAACTCAGATTATCGTTGGTTTGTGCCAGAACTTTGGCCTCGCCTTCAACCACAGCACTCTCTGCACCGCTGGCTGCACCATAGTTAACCGTAGCCCAATCTTCAGAAGCAAACTTGAATCCATAAGTGTTACCAGCTTCAAGCATCACTGCAACTTCGTAAACACCATTGCCTTTGTAGGTAAATGCGTCATTAGTAGACCAGCCGTTCATGTCACCACGAAGATACACAGCAGTTTCACCGTAAGGCACCACATCAGGTGCGCCAGATGTAGCAAACGACGATAATCCATAACCCTGAGCGCCCATTTGAGGCTTAACGAACACTGCAATCGTCATTGCTGGCACTGTAAATGAGCCGTTGCCATCTTCAGCTTCAGTGAAATAGGCACCACGCACATCTGCATCAACTGAATTCATTTGCGCTGTGTGGAGTTCAAAGCCAGTCGCTGTATTTACTGCAATGGACTTCTCTTCGTAGCCAGTATTCACCACCACCATAATCGCGTCATGCATCATGTCTAGGTCTTCGCGCACTTCTTCAGAGTCAGGCATAACGCCATCGTCAATACTCATGGCGATAAGACCGCGCTGTTGACGCGCCCCTAAATTGTGGAAACCTATACGGTCGATGATTTGCTCTGCTGAGGTTAAGCGGAACAATGGGCTAGACGTACGAATTGACAGTAATTCATTGAACACCGCACTGGCATACTGAATATCACTCATACCCGCGGCACGCTCTGGAGAGTATACAAACTCACCCATTTCAGCCCAGCGGCCTTGATTGTCTTGGGCAAGAGGTAAACCCACGTTCCAGTTGTTCGACTCGTAGCTAAAGTCTACAAAGTTAAACCAGTCACCGGCGTCGTAAGTGTTTCTGTCCATAGATTTAGAACGAAGGAAGTCACCACCCATTTGTAGGAATGGAATACCCTGAGACACTAATGGCAGTCCGATAGCCACATTTTGTGCACGAACGCGCTCGTACAAACTAATATCTGAGGGAAGCGTGTAGTTAAGTTGATCCCACAGCGTTTCATTATCATGTTTGGAAACATAGTTGATGATGTCTGCTGGGTCGTCTGCATAGCCACCTAAATTACTAGTAGCACCGGCAACGCCTGATGAAGTTTCAAGTACATAATCTTTTAATGTACCTGCAAGGCTCATTTTCACGCGGTCTTGGTCGTAAAGTAACGACTCAGACTCAGGTGTGAATATATTGCCCTGACGAATAGCTTCACGAATACGATCGTTGAATGTACCAATTTCCGTACCCGCCATGTTGAGCTGATTAGCTTGCTCGTATCCACGGTCGATACGTGTCCAACCTTCACCATAGAAATAGTTGTCACTGTCGATAGCTTGCACGGCTTCGCGCAGGCGTACCATAGTTGCTCTAGACGCTTGGCTCATAATGTCGAAGCGGAACGAGTCATACTTGTAATGCTCAGTCCAAATCAACAATGAATCATGCATGAGTTTTTCCATCATGACATTACGTGGTTCAGTATCGTCACAGCAGGTTTCACGTACTATCGCACCTGAATCCGTCTCATAACGGTGGTAATAACCAGGAACCACTTTGTCTAGGACTGACTTAGAGAAGACGCCAGAGGCATTGGTATGGTTGTAAACTACGTCTAGTGCAACACGCAGTCCCATTTCGTGAAGCGCTTGTATCATTGCTCGCATTTCAACAATACGTTCAACACCCTCAGCACTTGAAGCATAGCTACCCTCAGGTGCGTTGAAGTGATGCGGATCATAACCCCAGTTGAACGTGTCATAACCACGCATATCATTAGCTAGCTCTTGTGCCTTCGCTGCCTGAGCAAGCGGGTCATAGCTGTTAAACACATCAATAAGTAATGCAGATTCGCTTTCTTCAGTACATACCGCAGCATCGCTGTTTAAACGACACAAATCTGCAACAGTGTCATACAAGTCTACCGTGTCGCTAGGATCTTCTTCGATAGTCGCAATGTCATTGGCAGGCAGTAAATGAATGTAATTTAGACCTGCGTCAACCAATGATTCCAAATGCATCACTGGTGCCGTACCTTGCTCGGTAAAGGCTAGGTATTTACCGCGATTTTCTGCACTCGTTGACATATCCAATGCGCTAAAGTCACGTATATGGGCTTGGTAAATAACTGCGTCTTCTGGATTAGCAACTACTGGAACATGGTGGTCATCCCAGCCTTCTGGCTTAAGATCATCATCGGCAAGATTTACAAAACGAGTGAACCGGCCATTTGTGCTTAGTGATACTGAATAGGGGTCAGTCACTTCTAGAGTTTCTAGTTTGCCTGTTACTGGGTGATAAACCACAACTTCATAGCGATATAATGTGCGATCAAGGCTCATATCGCCTTCGTAGCGCCATACACCAGACGCGTCATCGCGAGTCATGTTCATGCTGCCCGACTGTGTCTTATTATCGTTAAAGGTAAGTAGTTTTACAGATTGTGCTGTCGGTGCCCAAACCGCAGCAGTAATACCGCTGTCGGTATAAACGGCACCAAGTTGAGCTTCGTCAGCATCCGCTTCGCCAGAGGTATAAACCGCATCAATGGCGTTTGCTAGCTGAATGCCCGTTGCAGCAACTAGTACACCTTCGCTGTTGTAACCGCCAAGCACAGCTTGTGTTGTCAGAACTGTTTTAGCATCGTCAACACTCCACGTGCCTTCCCAGGCCATCATGTTAGCTAAGTGTGGTGCCCGTGCAGACTGTTCTTCAGTTAGCGTAGTAGACATTAGCTCAACCGCAGTACCATTAATACCAGCATCAAGTGACGTCTCTAAGTCCGCCGCTGCTGAGTAATGCAGTTTAACCATGCTCACAGCGTCAGGCGCATCCCAAAGTAGTGTGTTGGCGTCCAACCAATGCGCACTCATGCCCTCAATGTCTACAGGCTGAGGCCCTAGTGACATAATGGGGTATTCAAAAATAATTGGCTCACCAGATAAGGTAAAGTTCATGCGAACGAAAGTTTCGTCGTCTTGAATCAAAGAACCTTGGAAGTCTGTACCACCCATTTCTTTGCCCGCGTCATCGGTGCCAATATGAATAATAAAGTTATGACAATCGCCATAGCCATCTTTTAAATCAAGGATCCAGTAAGCACCATAGTTGGGGTCTACACCGTTATGTGTACGACCAGCCGACCAATCAGTATCTGCATCGGCATAGGCATCACATTGGTCGTTATTCCATGTATGCAAGCGCCAGCCTTCATAGGCGGGATCATTGCTAGAATTATCGGCATCCACCGCAGCACGGTTGTAATACAACACCGCTTGGTTTTCCGCTGGGAAAAACACTGGGTCTGGTAAAGTAGGATCCGCGCCAACAACGCATGCGTCATTGGTCTCGTTAGGAACAAGTGGCGCATCACATTGGATAGGTGGCGGTGGAACACATGCAGTACCCTGTTCATTAGGGATTTCTGGTACGTCACACACTAACAATTGGTTGGTTCCAGACTCAACGCCAGAGCCACCACAGCCAGCCATCACCAGAACTGCAAAAACAATGGCGATAGCACGCCATGCTGGTATTTTGTTAAACATAATAAACTCCAGATCAAAACTAAATAGCTTGGCCAAACCACGGCCTTTCTTTAATTGGGGGCTGATTGTTTTCATAGTTGATAAGTCATCCCAAGAAAGTACTGTGTGCCAAAGAACTGAATCGTTCCGGTTTGTTCAGGTGAGGTAAAGTAGCTCTTCGTAGGTTCGTCAGTTAAGTTATTAATCTGGAATAGAACGCTCCAATTATCGTTGATTTCATACGATGCTTGATAATCGATAACCAACTCTGAGTCGAAGTTAACCACTTGATTGTTAACAGCAACTTGCTCAGAAACGAAAGCGTCTCTGTAGCGACTAGAAATACGAGTTTCAAACCCTTCGTATTCCCAGAATAAGGTCACTGTCGCAACGTTTTCAGAAAGGCCAGGCAGGCGATCCGAGTAGATGCCGTCACTTAATGTGCGCTGAATTTCACTTTCCGTATACGAGTAACTGGCACTAATACCTAAGCCCGACCACGCGCCAGGTAGCATGCTATAGATTTGTGTGTAGGCTAGTTCTAAACCGCGAATATAGCCGCCTTCCGCGTTGTTTACCGCAGTTTCGTAGCGACCATTTTCAGTAGGTACGGTAACGAAAATCGGATCGCCATTGTCATCAAGTGCCAGCTCTGGCTCCTGACCTGTAAATTCAGGTTCAAGGAATACAGGTACTTGTACTTCGTCTGGTACTATGATGCCATTCGCAGCAAAATCGTAAGGTTCAATAGCAACTTCTTCGATGAAAGATTCAATATCTTTGAAGAAGGCTGCAACAACTAATGCACCTTCAGTTTCTTCGAAGTAATATTCCCACGACACGTCGTACTGGGTGGCGTAGAAAGGCTCTAGATAAGGGCTATTTCTCGCAGAGCCATTAACTCTCGCAGTAGGTTGAGACAGTGTAATCTCGCCCGAATCGCGATCTTGCACTGCGGTAACGGTTTCAATGGTCGTCGACGCGTTTGCAGCAAAACGGTTAATAGGCGCACGTCCCATGACTTTCGCAGCAGCAACACGAAGTTGAGTTGCATCGGTTAACTTGAAGTTTAAGTTAATTGACGGCAGCACATCAGAAAACTCATGCGTTAGCACCGCTGGACGGTAGAAGTTATTAATTAACCCGGCTTCGTCCATAATGTTTTGTGCACCAGCAGTTGGATCGCTCACTTCAACCGTAACGCCAGTTACTGGGTCTGTAATTAACTGAGTTGCTCGCTGTAATGTAGTGGAAGCTTGTTTTGTACGCACATAACGCACACCAACATTACCAGTAATAGGTAGTTCACCAATTTCTGTATCGATATTCGCCATCAAGTAACCAGCGTTAACCGTTTCAAACACATCGCCACTTTCTTGGATGGTCCAAGATGTACTTGGTCCTGTGCCTGGTCCATTGATTACACCAGCAGCACCTGGCCCCCAGGTCTGTACCGGTTGAGGTGTACCATCTGGGAACCAAGCAGACAAGGCTTTGTTTAGGTCAACAGAAAGGTAAGACGGGAAGTAACCAAACTCTCCACTCCAATCAACTTGTTCCACCATATCACTGGTGAGCTGCAAAGGTGGTTCACTTGCAGAAAATGCACCGTCGTTACCGTATTCAAACACTGAACGATCATTGCTGTACTCGCGATCAGAATAGCGATAGCCAAACTCAATTCCCGAGAAAATAGCGTTGTCGAAGTAGTATTGGAAATCCAAGCGATAAGCATCAAGTTCATCGTTGTTAACGAAAGGATAAATCCCGTATTTACTGACCATAACCCGATCTAAATCAGTAAATGCAGCACTTTGATTGAATGCAAGGTCGGGTAAATTTAATCCATTCAACAAATAAGAAATTTGCACGTTTTCATCAAAGCGAGGACTTGCCGCATTGGCATCTTCACCGACTAATGTCCACAGAAGGCCATTTCGGAAATCACTTTGCGCTTTAGACAGTGAGATGTCTGCTTGCATTGAGAAGCTGTCAGTAATTTCCCAGTTCGCATTAATTCCGTAGCTCTCTACTTGGTCGAAGTCTTGGTTATCATCGTTAACCAATTCGACGCGCGTAAAGCTTTGGTCAGTGCGCGAAAAAGTGCCACCGACCACTGAATTATTCACAATAACAGGGTTGGTAATGTTGGCATTTACACCGCCGAGTTTTACCCGAAATCCTCGTGCAAACTGTTCAGAATCGAACTTAGAAACAAAAGCATCGGCTTTAAGGGTAAAGGTATCAATGGGTGCCCATTCGATAGCGGCAACATAACCGTTTCGGGTTTCTTCGCCGCCTTTGTGTTGCATTTCAAAACCTTCTGAAATCAACTCACACTCAGGACAATCGGTACCTGCTCTGTCGTTGTCACCTTCTACACCGTCAACATCTACGGCACCATTGTATGCAAGGCCAATAAACTGTGTAGAAACACTGGGTTGCACCAAACGTGCGTACCCCAATGAAACACCTAATGTGTCATCTAAAAACTTCGCTTGATACGAAAAACTGATCCGTTGACCGAACTCAGTTGCATCGGCAATGTCGCCTGCGGCGTCATTGTACATGCCGCGAACGTTTGCACTAAACTTGTATGGTTGGTCGATTGAAAGAGGGCTAGCGGTCTTAAGTTCTACCGTACCTGCTATACCACCCTCAATTAAAGACGCCTTAGGTGATTTGTATACAGCGGCTTCAGTAATCAATTCCGATGGATACTGGTCGAACTCGATGGCGCGATCACCACTGGTTGACACTTGTTCGCGACCATTCAGCGTCGAGAATACAAAATCACCGGCCAAACCACGAATATTAATTTCCGCCGCTTGCCCACCGGTTCGTACCGCTGATATACCGGGTAGACGCGTCAATGCATCAGCCATTGAAACATCTGGTAATCCGCCCAAATCGTCCGCAGAGATTTGTTCAGATACCGTATCGGAAAAACGCTTTTGGTTTAGTGATTGAATAAGGCTTGTACTAAAGCCTCGTACCTCAATACGCTCGAGTGTTTCTTCTTCAATGGCTGATTCAGAAACTTGAGGTACTTCATCGGTAGGAGGTGGTGTATTTGACTCCTGTGCGAAGATGGGGAGTGATGCAAAAGCAAATCCACTACTCACCAACGCAGCCGTGATCAAGCTGGGTTTGAAGTTTTTCATTGTGTCCCATTCCTTGTTTTTATCGGTCAGCCAACATCGTGACCAACCCATTATGGTTCACTACAAATTTTATCTGTTTGACCAAAAAGGGAGCAATGTGATGCATACGTATTCATTAACATAAAAATTACATTTGCATCACAAAAGGTGCATTTATTTAAAAATGCATCTTTCGAAAACGAGGAATACATACATATTCGTTGGAGTTTAAATAATGTCTCCCATTACCCTATAACAAGGAAAAGAGGCATTATCAAAAGGCTTTAACGTGAAGAAAGCAATGGCATGCTCAAAAAATCAAGCGTTCTTCAAAGTCCTTAGTGCTTTACCGTGATTTTCAAAATTAAGTGCACAACCTTCAATATAGCGTTTCGTTTTGTCCATGGGATACTTTGCCGATAACTCGGCGTCGGGCTTCAATTGTGCCTTACTTGGATAAATTCCTTTACCCGCCAATAGACAATTCCACGAAACATTCGGGAAATAGGCATCTAGCTTTTGCCGCTCTAATTCATCGGTAATATTGTTACCTTGCATCCAAGTCATTAAAATAGAGCGAAGAGACGAAGAAATTTTCTCATTGCTTCCACAATCTCGCCAATACTGCGTATCAGTTCGAGAAACGACTCGATAGTGGCAAACTATGTAGTCTTTAATCGCGTTAAAACGGTTAGTAATTCTTTGATTGAATGACTGCCTTCCTCGCTGGCTGTTACCGTGTTGGTTAACTGCCTCCATAAACCGCACAACGGTCTCTTGTACCATGTCCAACGCAGTTGCTTCTAATGGCTCGATAAAACCTTGAGACAGTCCTACTGCTAAACAATTTTTGGACCAATGTTCTGAAACACAACCCACCCTGAACGAAAGACGTCTAGCTTCTACCGAATCATCAATTCCAAGATGTTCTCTAAACTCTTTTTCGGCATCTTCATGACTAACATACTTAGAACTGTAAACATAACCATTCCCTGATCTATTTGTTAGCGGAATATGCCACGCCCATCCGTATTTTAACGCTGTAGATTCGGTGCGTGGTGATATGTCCTCTTCAGGTTCAGTAGCAAAAACGACTGCTGAATCATTATACAGGCTGTCGGCATAGCTGATAAAAGGCACTTTGAGTGTTTCTTGAATCAATTTACCTCTAAAACCAGAAGAATCGACAAACAAATCAGCAAAAATTTTCTCGCCGTCCTGAGTTTCTAGGTAGTCTATATCACCGTTATTTTTCAACACCACGTGTTCTACTTTCGCTTTTTTGTATACAACACCTTTAGATTCGGCGTGCTTTGCTAAAAACTGTCCAAGTAGACCTGAATCAAAATGGTAACCATAGTTAATTTCAAACGGGAAGTTATCAGGCGCAACAGGCGATAAGTTTTTTCTTATCATTTCGCTTGCGAGGAAAAAATGATCAGGGTGGCCCTCTAAATCAACGCCTTTTCTTATTAAGTAACTGTTGTGAAAAAATCCGGGGACGGAAAAGTGGTCGGGTTGACACAAAAATGGGTGAATGTATTGTTCAAATCCAGGTTTAACAGACCAATTTTTAAAATTTATACCCACTTTGTAAGTAGCATTGCACGCAGGCATCCAGTCTTTTTCGGCAATGCCAACTGTGTCCATGAATCCCTTTAGTGGCGGTGTAGACCCCTCGCCAACGCCAATAATACCAATATCTGGTGCTTCAACTAGTGTAATTTTTACATCTGGCCAATGTGTCGCCATTAAGTTCGCGGTTATCCAACCTGCGGTACCACCGCCGAGTATAACAATTGATTGATAAGGGTTTAACTGCATTACTTTGAACCTACGTCTAATAAAACAAAAAGCACGCCAGTTTCCTGACGTGCCTTACGACTAAATCTCTTAGTAGTATTTCGCAATAGTGCAATTCACTAGAAAGAGTAATTAGCACCTAGGTAATACTGACGTCCAAATGTAGAGTAAGAACCCAATACATTTCCAGCACCGAAAGAATCTTTATTCGGCTCATCAGTCAGGTTGCTAACAGAAAATACAATATCCAAACCGTTTTCGAATGCATAAGAGGCTTGCGCGTCAACAGTGGTATATTCCTGTGAGTAAACTGGCGTAAAACTGCCTGGGATAGGCATATTTAGTATAAACTCGTCACGATAACGAACGTTTACATGTGTACTAAAGCTACCGATATCCCAAAATGCTGTCATGCTCCAAACATTCTCAGAAAGGCCTGGGATAGGAAGGTTTTCACCAAATAAGCTACCGCCAGACACTTCTGTTTCACTTTCAGTATAAGAATAACTAGCCGTTGCACCAAGTCCAGAGAATATACCTGGAAGCATGTCAAATGTCTTAGTACCTGCTAATTCAAAACCGCGAATATAACCACCCTTGTCGTTGTTAACGAACGTTTGGAAAATACCGCCTACCATGCCCTCTGGCACTTCGATACCAAGTTCTAAGAACTGTTCAGCAGTCAATGTATTAGATTGTTGCTCAACTAAGCTCTCAATATCTTTCCAGAAGATAGCTGCGGTTACCGCACCGCCCTCTTCGAAATAATGCTCGTAAGAAACATCCAGTTGATTTGCACGGAATGGGTCTAAGTAAGGAGAACCTTTAGTCCATACATTGTAACGCGGGTTGCCAGCGGCATCTGTGTCATTCCACGAACCTGCACCACCTTTTAGCTGCCCCACTGGAGGACGAGCCATAACTTTCGCAGCTGCTACACGAACGATGTCGTTATCAGTGATTTGGAAGTTAAGGTTAATCGAAGGCAATGTGTCACTAAACTCTGGGCCAATCGTTAGATAGTCGTAGTTATCTTGAGTTACGCCAACGCCATCGGTAATCGGCACACCGTTTCCTGCTCCCACGTTCTGCAAGCCGCTTGCTTTAACGTCAGTTTTGATATGTCTTACACCAACGTTACCGGATAGTGTAATATCACCCAAATCTGACTCAAAGTTCGCCACTAAATAGAAAGCGTCGGTTTTCTCAGTCAAATCACCAGACTCAACAAATGTCCAGTCTTGACTGAATACTTGCTTACCTTGGTAGTTACCTGCACCAAAAATGCTTGACGCTAACCCATCAAAATCGTTAACCACTAGGTGATCAGGGCCGCCTACTACAGATTCAACGCCAACAAAGCCATCAAGAGATTGAGGCATACATTCAATATCAGACAAGTTGTCTGCACAGTATCCTGAGAACTGGCCATCGCGAGAACCGTAAAGGAAAGTTCCACGCTCTGAATCAAATATACGTTCAGACCCACGATAACCAACTTCAATGGTATGAATTGGGCCAAGTTCTACAAACTTTCTGTAATCAATCTTAATTGAATCGATTTCATCGGTGTATACGTGTGGATATTCCTCGTAACGAGACAAGCGCATTGTCGAAGTGTCTGTAAAGTCTACACCGTTGAATACACCAGTTGGAATACCGTCACCATTACTAGTGTAAGTTAGCGATTGACCAGCAGCTTCGCGCCAATCGACCAAGTCGCCGTCACCGTTATATGTGAGATCATAAGCGTGCATAGATACGACGCGATCTTTACGGGTTTTAGTACCTTCGCTTCGTGACAAATCTACAGTCAAACGCTGTGAATCATCAATATCCCATTCTAGATTTAGACCGTAGCTATCGGCATCAGCGCTTGTTGACTGATCTTCAGTGCGTGCTTCGAACCAAGGTGCAGATTGACCACCCACTGCTGGGTCGATTGGTGCAACAGTCGCACCGGTAACAACGCCGTTTGCAACCGTTGGATTTGTAATTTCTAGACGACTTTCATTACCATTTTTTAGACCACTAGCAATAACACTGTGGCGTATATCATTTCTGTCAAACGTTGTACCAAGGTAGTCGAACTTTAACGTTAAAGAGTCAGTTGGTTTGTAAACAACGGTAGCGATCATGCCATCACGCTCATCATTACCAGTTCCTGCAACCCACTGAAAGCCTCTTGCACGATAATCCGGGTTACCATCGCCATCATAATCAACAGCTTGGTCGTAACCTACTTGGTCTACATTATCAACACCAGCACGTGCTCCGATAAAACTATTTGGTTGATTCAAGTATGAGTAACCTAAAGCGACACCCACTTTATCGTCTAAAAACTTACCCGTGTAAGAAAGAGTAAAACGTTCACCTGTCTCGTCAGCGCCTACATCACCAGAAGCATCATTATACGACACACGTCCATTTATATTGAGGTTGTGCTCTTTTTCACTCAGGAGTGGGTTAATTGTTTTCAACTCTACAGAGCCTGCAACAGCACCTTCAATGTGAGAAGCTTTTGGTGATTTGAATACTGCCGCCTCAGAAATCAACTCTGCAGGATATTGGTCAAATGCCATCCATCGAGTGCTTTCCGTATAACCAGAGGTAGAAGCTTGTTCACGGCCATTCAACGTTGTTTGAACGAAGTCGCCATTCATACCACGGATATTTAACTGTGAAGACTGACCATTACTACGAACCGTAGTCACACCAGGAATACGGCCAAGCGCATCCGCTATTGACGGATCTGGTAGGACACCTAAGTCGCCCGCGCCAACGAAATCACCAACAACGTCAGAAGAACGTTTTGCATCAATAGCTTTTAGTATACTTCCTCTTACTCCAGAGACTTGGATGACTTCTACAGCTTCCTCGTCGATTTGGTTATCTTGCGCAACGGCTGTACCCGTGCCCATTACCACTCCACTGGAAATAAGCGCGGCCTTAATTAGATTTGGTTTAAATTGTTTCATAAAACGGGTGTCCCATTCGGTTATAGTTTTTGTCTTATTCTTGCTTTTATGACAATCCAGTGACAATACATCTCGTCGCCGATAATGCTATAGACCTCGATTCTTTTGCACAATTGCCTGCATACGTATTCAATAAAATAAAAGCAACACCCTGTTAACATTAGCAATATATGAAATCATGTAATTTAACACCGAAAATCGCCGTATCTTAGGGGGTTACAGGCAATCTGTTGTAATTTTGTAACATTCCCAAAAACACAAAAACGCTCGATGTTAACAAGACAAATGCATAGCATTGTTCTAGCGACACAGAATTAACATCACATTGATAACGTTAGAAGAAAACGGTGAATACGCAAACTTTATATGGTAGCAAAACCGCTAAAACTAAGGGTTTTCGATAAAGGAAGGGCTAAGTAACACACAATGCAACACAGTAAAAAAAACCGCGAATATCACTATTCGCGGTTTTCATTCAATCACACTTTTATGCGAACTGTTTTTACTCTTGTGCCGCGACCCACTGTTCTATCTTTTGACTCAAAATAGGCATTGGCATCGCACCATCAGTCAATATTTGTGTGTGAAAATCACGAATATCGAAGTTATCTGCTAATGCTTGGGTAGCCGATTCGCGCAACTGGCGAATATGTCGCTCACCCGTTTTATACGCAAGCGCTTGCCCTGGCATAGAAATGTAACGCTCTACTTCAGCAACGGCATCAGACTCGGCCATCGAAGAATTGTCTAGCATGTACTGAATCGCTTTTTCACGACTCCAGCCTTTGGCATGAAGGCCTGTATCTACTACTAAGCGCATCGCTCGAAGCTGTTCATCATTCAGACGGCCGTACCACATATATGGGTCGGTAAACATACCCAACTCTTTACCTAAACTCTCTGCGTATAATGCCCAGCCCTCACTGAATACCGTATAGCCATTAAACTTACGGAACAAAGGCAAACCTTCCACTTCTTGCTGAATAGCAATTTGGAAATGGTGACCAGGCGCGGCTTCGTGAATACTTAGGGTTTCTAGACTAAATTTTGGCTGAGCCTTAAGGTCGCGAGTATTAATGTAGAATATTCCAGGGCGGCTACCGTCTGGCGCTGGGGGCATATAGCTAGCTGCGGCAGAAGACGCCGCGCGATATGGCTCAACAGCTTTCACTACGTAGTCAGACTTTGGAAACACGCTGAATAATGCAGGTAAGCGAGCGTCAATGTCTTTCTTTACATTAGTATATGCAGCAATTAAGTCTTCTTCTGTAGTGAAGTAAAACTGATCGTCAGTGCGTAAGTGATCAAAAAATGCAGGTAAATCGCCTTCAAAACCCACAGTTTCCCGTACTTGATTCATCTCACTCAAAATACGGCTTACTTCTTGTAATCCAAACTCATGAATTTCTTCAGCAGTTAAAGGCAAGGTGGTGTGGGTTTTAATTTGGTACTCGTACCAAGCTTTACCGTCGGGTAAACCAGACAACCCC
>Ga0256829_1002309_pt1 | contig 14359 bp, 12 predicted proteins | sample 131447metaG_FD_185979 | JGI IMG/M metagenome (GOLD analysis project Ga0256829, IMG submission 185979) | Hydrothermal vent microbial communities from Lau Basin, Pacific Ocean - 131-447 | ecosystem: Environmental > Aquatic > Marine > Hydrothermal vents | place: Pacific Ocean: Lau Basin | collected...
GTTCACATCAACACTATAGAGCATCTTGTCACGCTCTATTTTGGCAAAGGTGAGGTGCCGTTTGAGTGTAGCCACTTGACTTAGCGGTATCTCACCTTGTGGGGTAGAGATAGGCAAGAGTCTTAACGTCTCTATGTTTTTAGAGAACTTTCCTTTCAAATAAAGTCTGACTACCTGCGTATTCATAGACTGGAAGTTGGCATTAAGCCCTACTACCTGCCCTTTGATAGGTAGCTGCATCGCTATTTGGTACGGTGTGAGTCCATAACTTAGTGCTTTATTTTCATCAATATCCAGTGAGACTTCCATAAAGTCTTTGTCCCAGCTCGTACTCACAGAAGTCAGTCCTTTCACATCTTTAATAGCATGGGCTACCTCATGAGAAGCATTGGCTAAGCCATCGACATAGGGAGAACTAAGCCGTACATCGACTGTTGCTTTGATGGACGAGAGAGCCGTTGCCCCAAAATCATACACATCGTTACGTTTCAAGCCTTCCATATGTGAGAGTTTATCGCGAATGACATCTTCAAGTTGCCACATCGTTTGTTCTCTTTTAAAACGGTTCACCGCATTGATAGTAATGGTCGCTTCGGCAGGAAGATTTCCTGAACCAAGACTCAATACACCGGGTTCTGTTCCAAATGCCACAGAGCTCATTTTAACCCATTTTTGTTTCTCAAGCCATGTGAGGAAAGGTTTGACTTTGTGTTCTGCACTGTCCACAGTTTCGTTGGAACTAAAAGCAATCTGTGCTTTAATGATACCTGTATCCATAGGTGGCATCGCATCTTTACCGATGGTAGGCATAATATTTTTAAGGCTCAATACCAAAATAGCTATCACACCCATAGTAAGCATCATACGTCTAACAAACCAAAACTTACCGTTGGAAAATTTGATAATCCCCACATAAGGCGCTACAAGTCGTCCAATGGTATTTTGGTAAAACCACTCAAAGGCATTTTCCACTTTGGTTTTACCTATACCATTTTTGTACAACCACTTGGAAAGCAGTGGAATAAACGTAATTGATAAAAACCATGACACAAGCAATGCAATAATAAGCGTCTCGATAAGTGGTTTAAAAATCTTCTCAGGGAATCCTCCTACATACATGAGTGGGAACAAGATAGCAATCGTTGCTATGGTACCTGCAAAGACTGGATTTAACACTTCTTTGGTTCCATGTTTAATAGCCTCTTCAAGACTCTCATGCCCTTCTGTAAGGTGTCGTTCTATGTTTTCCAGTACCACCACGGCATCATCGGTCAACATACCCAAAGCCAAAATGATGGCAGTGTAAATAACAATGTTCAACTCCCCACCCGTAAGCCAGATAATAGCCATAGTAGAGAAGAACACCATCGGGATAGAAAGCCCTGCTGCAACAATAGCTCTAAAGTTACCCAAAAAGAGCATAATTACCAAGAGTGTATAAATCACTGCATCTCTTAGCGCTTCGAGCATATTGTCATTGGCTTGCTCTATCAAATCTCTTTGCGTATCGGCAATCTGAAACTTGATGTTAGGGTACTTCACTTCCAACTTCTTCATCTCAGCGCGTGCAGCTTTACTTACATCAAGTACACTACCCCCTGGAGCACGTTGAACTGCTAGAGCAATGGCATCTTCCCCATTACCGATGTAGCCACTGGTACGTTTTTTGTAACTCCACTGAATATCGGCAATGTCACCCAAGCGCACATTAGGCATGATTTGCAGTTGTTTAAGACGCTCTACATTGTCCTTTTCTCCATAAAATGTCACCGTATAAAAGTCATTCTCACCTTTAATGAAGCCAATAGGCATATCACGATTCAATGTGCCTATAGCTTTGGCAATGGTTTCAAAGTTAACATGGTAGGTCTTTGCTTTAAATGGGTCAACTTCTATGTTAATCGCACTTTCATAGCCACCAAAGACTTCCACATTCCCTATGGCTTTGTTACTCAAAAGGTGTGGCTTGATGAAGCTGTCAGATATCTTGCGAATATCTGCCAAGGTCACATTTTTATTTTTAGGACTTAGTGCTATTACATCTACAGGAAGCGTAAAGTCTCCTGCTGTATAGATGGCAGGGTTGGTACCATTGGGTAGTTTCGCTTTTGCTATACTCAAAGCATTCGCCACATCTACTGCCGCTGCATTGAGCCCTTTTTTATAATCGAACTCTGCTTTTACAATGGAGTAGTTTGCTACATTCACTGAGCTTACATCTGTCACAAGCCCCAAACGAGAAATTTCTTGCTCGATAGGCTTGGAAACAGTCGAAGCTGCTACCTGTGCAGTGGCTCCTGGTACATTGGTAATCACGATAACCTGTGGTGGGTTTGCATCTGGAAACAAGTTTTTAGGCAAAGTAATCAGTGCAATAATCCCCATGATAAAAAAGGCTGCTATGAGCGAATAAAGCACATAGGGTCTCTTGTAAAAAAATTCAAACATCTTTCTACTCCTTTACTTTAAGTGCATAACCACTGGTAAGTTTGAGCAAAATATCCGGCTTAGCAAGTACAATCTTCTGATCTGACAAATCATCTGCTACGACCACACCCTGCTCTGCACTTTGTAGTACCGTGACTTTTCTAGGTATAGCATGGGTACCATTCACTTCTAACACTTCACTGTTTCCTTCACGATTCAAAATAGCATCAAAAGGCAGTAACACACCTTGCCCTTCAAAGATAACCACTTCTACCTCTACACGCTCACCAGAAGTAAGTCCTTGCGCTTCATCAACATAGGCTTTAAACTCTTTCAGTCCATGATAGGTACTGTTTAATGCATGTAAGTCATACTCTTTGCCTCCATACATTACGGCTCTAGGTGTCACATTTTCTGGTGTACGTACAAGCAGACTAAAGCCTTTTTGCGCGCTAATCTGCACCATAGGCTTCCCTGGCATCGTTACATCTCCTACGGCTGAGAATGTCTTCGTTACCACACCATCTATAGGCGCAATAAGTGTCGCATAACTGAGTTGGTTTTCTAAAGATTTAAGTTTGGCATGTAAACCTGCCATTTCACTCTCTTCTTTTTGCAACTGCTCTATCGAGGCACCTTTGACTTTATAGAGTGCTTGTGTACGCTTATGACTCTTTTGTAGATTTAAAAGAGAAATATTGAGTGCATCCATATTTGCCGTAATATCTGTGATATCTAGTTTTGCCATCACATCACCTTTTTTCACACTTACACCACTTTGAATCATCTGTTCTACACGTGAAGCGATACGTGATGAAAGTGTCACATCCGACTCATTTGCTCCCTGTGCCAAGTAAGGAAGTGTAAGCTTTACTTCAGAGTTTGTTGGTTGCATTGTTTTAACGACAATAGGGTATATTTTTGCTATAGGAGCAGAAGCCTCCTTTGCTTTTTTTGCTTTCACTGTTTTTACACCCAATAGTGCCAATCCTGCTACGACAAGCAGTGCTATGATTATCTTGATACTTTTTTTCATTTGACTATTCCTTTTAAATCATTTCCATAAATTACAGCTAACTGAGCAATATCTTGCCACTGCTTTGCACGAAAACGGTACAGATTTGCTTTGGCATTTGCCAGAGCATCTTCATAACGCAGATACTCTTCTTGGGTACTCTCTTCATTGGCTAAAGAGACTTTAGCAATTTTAAGCAGCTTTTCCTGGTCATGTACACTTTTTTGAGACAATACAATGGAATGTTTCAAGAGCTGTATTTCTCTACTTAGTTGTTTAGCCTGTACCGTTAAATTATGTTTCGTTTGTTCATAGGCTGTCTGGTCTTGCAAATATGCCAATTGTGCCTCTTCTGAGGCAGTGCCTTTACTGCTGTCAAAAAGAGGCATGGTGACAAAAATACCTGCACTTCCAAAATGCTCATTGATACGTTTGTCATTATTGTAAGCATCCGCCTGTGAATACGTATAGCTTCCTTTGGTTACAACACTTGGATAGTAAGCATCAGAAGCTGCCTCCATACCTTTTTTACTGGCTTGCACTTTTTCATGTAGCGGTTTGAGTGCAAAAATCTCATCCTTGTGCACCGCTCTTTGCAAGTGTAAGGCTACAGACTTTTTCAGTGTTATATTCGTAAGAGATTCTATTTTAGAGAGTAATATATTGATATTTTGGTCAATGTCATTCATCGCGATATCCAAATCATTAATATGACTGTTTAAAACAAACAATGCACTCTGTGGCGCACGTCCCTCTTTTACTTTGAGCTTGGTACTTACTTCTGTTTGCAAAATAGACCGTTTTTTTGTTTGAAGTGCAGACTTTAATGCTTCCAAATAACGCAACTGAGCAACAGACCCTACAACAACTGCCTGACGCTGATAGATACCTAGCTTTCGCTTCTCTTTTGCAGCAAGATGCAGTAACTGTGCCTTCTGCTTTAAAGTATAGATAGACTTTATAAATAGTGGCCAAGTAAAACTTGCACCCTCACGCATAATATTCTTACTAAAAGGTTGACCTATGCTTTGGTCTTTTACCATGCCTATCAGCTTATTTGGCGCCACAGGTAAAAGCCCATTAGGACTGTTATACATCTCATATCCAGCATACAAGTCCACTTTTGGCATGAGCTTATCATTGAGTGCCTGTTCTGCCAAATAACTTTTATTTACAGCAATCAAATCTAGTTTATTTTCAGGTCTATGCTCCAATGCACTTAACAAAGTCTGAATAGTTGTAGCATGTGCTACATTCAGGGAAAGTAACGCTGCAACGCCTATAGTATAAATGTTTAATTTCATTTGTTCTCCTTTAGCATTTTCTTCATTTTATCGACGATATAATCTGCAATCTCAGTCATCTCACACGCTGCACAGGTATCAAGTACGATATCTTCTTTTTGTGATGCTGCTACTCTTAGGGGCTTAGTTGTCACCATGAGGTTCAGTGTTCCTAAAACCATAAAGTAAAGTACCATAGGGTTAGCATCATAAAAGCAGCCTTTTTCTTCACCACGTTTCAAAATATCGCTAAAGAGTGCAAAAAGCTGTCTCATCGCACCAAAAAGCATTTCAGGTACCACCGCACCACTATCACTCAATTCTTTTAAAAGCAATGAGGGTAAATAGGGATGCGCACAAGCATACTTTGCGTAGGTACGGATAAAACTCTCTAACTCTTCTATGGGTTTGGTGTATTTTACATTCTCTTCAAGAACTACCTGTTGTATCTCTTCAAGAACCTGTGTCATCACTGCTTCATAGAGTCCCTTTTTATTTTTAAAATAGTAAAAAACCATTGCCTTATTTAAGCCACATAATTTTGCCAATTCATCCATTGAGCTAGAAGCGTAGCCTTTTTGAGAAAATAGCTGTATGGCACTACTGATAATCATTGCCTTTGACGCTTCGGCATCTCTTTTTTGTATCTTTTTGGACATGGTACACCTTTAATTAACTAACTAGATGGTTAATAGTATTCCTTTTTAACTTTAATAAAAATAAAATGCATAAAAAATATGTCAATTTGACAGATTATTAGATAAAAAAGAAAAAATATACTATGATTATCGTATCAAATAAACTTCTTTGAGTTTTGTAAGAAGTTTAATACACAAAGGAGCCAAGGATGGAAGGTATGATACAAGTGAGTTACACAGTGATGTGTAAAAATGATGTGAGCAAAGAAGTAAGTTTAAATGACCTACTCAAAAATGAAAAAGTGATGAAAGCCATAAAAAGTGAATTTGCCACGGGGCTTAGAAATCTTGCACTCTCTACCAAAGATGAAAACACAGTTTACATCAAAACACAAAAAGAGGTTTTTGAGTTTAGTGCAAGTAAAAATGACTTTGCAGACCTGCTAGAACTTGCAGAAGAAGATGCACGCAAACATAAACGTTTGAAAAAAGAGTGTGATGGGGTTGAGTTGGTCGATATTGTGACTGTCGACTAAATCTTTTAGAATAGCTTATCCTCTACTTTTAAGATAAGCTAAAACTTCATCATAATTCCCCTCAAAAGCAATAGGAATATCCCCTTTTTCTATCTGATAGTCATACATAGGGTCGTAGTATTCACGTAAGAGCATCTCTATCCATATTTTATGTGCCGAAGTGTCACCCGTCTCTTGATGTATGGCATAAGCATCTATAAATATTGTATGCATCTTGATATACCGTTCATACCCTACCCGTTTTTTTATGCGTACCAAGGCATCATTTGCATGTTCAAACCATTCTTTCAACCCCTCTTCACGATAGTGTAAACTATACTTTTGAAGTGCTTGGGTCACATACTCATCAAAGATAATCTCTACTCGCTCTTGCATAGGGGTATTTAAAATGACAAGTTCCCCTTTTTTTAAGTGCGTAAAGAGTGGTTTAGGGATGTATATACGTCCTATATTATGGCTTTCATCTTCTATGATGAGATGTTTATACCCTTTGGCTTCATACTTCACAAGTGCATACCCAAGTGCATCTTCAAAATCTATCTGTGAAGGTTGTGCTGTGGTAAGGCCACCAAAAGATGAGCCTCTATGGTTAGCAAGTCCTTCAAGGTCTATGGTGTTTTCACACTCCAAGATTAGACCTGTCTTTCCACTGCCTGTGCGTCCGCCGACTATGAGTGTATTTGCTTCACTTGCGATACGTTCTGACTCTGCCATCAAAAAACCACGAAAGGCTTTGTAGCCTCCTTTGAGTCGTGGGATGGTAATGCCGGCTTCTTGTACCCATGCTTGCGAGATTTGTGAGCGTTGTCCACCTCTAAAACAGTATAAATAGGCATTAGGATGGGCTTTGATAAAGGCTTTCCATACATCTACCCTCTCCTGCTTCACAGGACCCACCAGCTCTTTACCCAGTTGTACGGCAGAGGCATTGCCCTGCTCTTTGTAGCGTATGCCTATGAGGTGTCGTTCTTCGTCTGTCATGAGCGGGAGATTGACCGCTGTGGGGAATGCACCTTTGTTAAACTCTACAGGGGCACGTACATCAATCAGAGGTCTGTTTTCAAGCACAATACGCCGAAAATCCTCCGTCAAAGGAAGGTCAAGTGCCAAATCAAGTATATTAATCGCTTCTATCTCATCTACTGTACCTACAGAGGGAGACTCTTGTGTGCTAGACAACTTCAATAAGATGTTCTCCACGTACCACAGTCTCACCGATGCTTTTAAGTTCAAGCCCTTCTTTACGTGTCAGTGCTAAAAAGGCTTCGACACTCTCTTTACGTACCGCACAAAGCAGTCCACCAGAAGTCTGAGCATCACAGAGAATATCTTGTTGTTCAGGTGTCATCTTACCGATGTTGTGTCCATAACTCTCAAAATTACGTCGTGTACCTCCAGGCACACAGTCCATCGCCCAGTATTCTTTGACCTTCGGAAGTAATGGCACATCCTCGAAACGTACCACAGCAGAGATGTTACTTCCTTCACATATCTCACCCAAGTGTCCAAGCAGTCCAAAGCCTGTCACATCGGTAATGGCAGTCACTCCCTCAAGTGCAGAGATCTCTGAACCTATCTTGTTGAGCGTACACATTGCCTCAACAGCTGGTTCTATGTCTCCCTCGGCTATCTTCTCATTTTTCTGTGCGGTAGTTAATATACCGATGCCTAGTGGCTTAGTTAAGAAGAGTTCACAGTTCTCTTCGGCAGTATCATTTTGTTTTAGGTTTTCATTGTTCACCAAGCCTGTCACTGCAAGACCAAAGATAGGCTCAGGAGAGTCAATGCTATGCCCACCTGCAAGTGGTATACCGGCCTCTTCACACACAGAACGCCCTCCGTCTATCACCAAACGTGCCACTTCATCACTCAGCTTTTTCACTGGCCACCCAAAGATAGCGATAGCCATAAGCGGCTTACCACCCATCGCATAAATGTCACTAATAGCATTGGTCGCAGCGATACACCCAAAGGTAAAGGGGTCATCGACTATAGGCATAAAAAAGTCTGTAGTAGAAAGCACAGAAGTACCATTCCCAAGGTCAAATGCTGCCGCATCATCTTTGGTGGAGTTGCCTACAAGTAATTCAGGGTACGTGATGGTTTCTCTGGCAGATTTTAAAATATTATCGAGTTGTTTAGGTGAGATTTTACACCCACATCCTGCGCCATGGCTGTATTGGGTGAGTTTTATTTCTTGCATAGGTTCTTCTTTGTATTTTTTGTAAATGTTAGTCTTCTTTTTGACGTTCTTTCTCTTCTTCTTGTTTGTAATACTCTTCTTTTGTTAATGTTGTTCTACTTCTTTTACTTAATAACACTAACATAATAAACAATGCAATCGCTATCACAGTGATGACTATACCAGATATTTCCTCTGTTGGAGCAACATATTTTTCTTTGGGATGAAATGCACTACAAGCTTGTAATTGCTTAGGAATTGATGGGGAGACTTTCTCTTTAGCTGCATCTAAAAGAGCCATTTTTACATCAAGTGGAAGCTGGTTAATCCCTGGAAGATAACGTGTTATTTTCCCTTTGGGAGATAAAACTATAACACCTGTCCCATGCGTATATTGTGTTGATGCTGAGGGTAAATCACTTTTTTTGAAATTAAAGCCAACTGCATCAACAAGTTTTTTAGAACTACCATTTTCACCCACAGTAAAATTCCATGCTGATTCAACAAAAGGACGATTGATAGAGCGAAGGATACTTCTTCGCTTATGCTTTGCAAGATCGGCAGTTTCATCTTCTGAAAAACTAACTGTAAGTACTTGATAATCTGTGCCCTCTTTCAAATCAACTTGTGAGAGTGTGTTTGCCAAATTATCAAGTTCTGTGGTACATATACCCGCACATTTGTAATAGTTCAATGTTAAAAGTGTGGGTTTTCCATCCATAAGTTGTTTCAATGTCTTTTCTTGTCCATCATAATTAATGAACTTCAAATCAAGAGGAACCGTTGCCCCCAATTTTTCATCTGTGGCTGTGCCACTGGCATTCATAAACGAAAAAAATAACGCTAAGAACAGTAATAATTTCATAGTTAAACTCCAAGATAGATTTTGTTGAAAAGGAGTATACAATATAAACATTAATGAGTACAACTCGAATATTTTCGTATTAAAAATAAAGATTATGCTAAAATGCTCTCATTCAAAAGAGGACTAAAATATGCAAACCATCGAAATCCCCTACTACAAAACACTCACTTTAGAACACATTGTACTAGACTACAACGGCACCATTGCCAAAGATGGTGTGCTTAAGGACGAGGTGAAAGCCCTGCTTCCTGAGCTATGTGAGAACTACACTGTACATGTCATCACTGCAGATACTTTTGGGAGTGTAAAAACGCAGATGGAAGGCTTTGATGTTGTGGTAAAAGTGTTACAGACAGATAACCATACAGCAGAAAAAGCAGCCTATGTTGATGTGTTAGGTAAAGAAGGTTGTGTTGCTGTTGGAAATGGGAATAACGATGCCCATATGCTTCAAAATGCCATACTCGGCATCGCCATAGTTGGAGATGAGGGTTGTGCTACCCCTACACTGTTACAGAGCAACATCAGCTGTAAAGAGATAGCCGATGGCCTCACTCTTCTGCTCAATGAAAAGCGATTGATAGCCACTTTGAGAAAATAGTTTCAATTTATATATGTTTTTTCATAGACTCTACAAAATCTGTAATGTCATCTGAGAGGGCTTGTAAGTCCTCTTCATGTTCTACTTCGTCTGCAAGTATCTGACTGACTATGTCATAGGTTACGATGTCTTTGTCTTTCACACTCTCTGCGATACTTGCATAGGTACTAATAGCACACTGCTCACCTTTTATAGAATCTTCCAATATAGAAACCACATCAAAATCTTTAGGTTCTTCATAACCACAATTCGTATGTGTGAACCAATCTTTAGGATTGAGCAGTGGAGTACCCCCAAGTTGTAAAATACGGTCTGCCACCATATTGGCATGGCGAAGCTCATCGCCTCCATGTTGCTCCAGTTCAGCGATAGCAGCATCTTTCATAATGCCCTTAATCACTTTAGCCTCTATAAAATACTGGTAATATGCCAACCACTCATCTGCATATGCTTTGTTAAGCATAGTAATCACTTCTGAAATCTCAATACCTTTAATAATAGAATTACCTCTTTTTGCCATTTTGAACTCCTTATTTTGATTTGTATTTAATCTATTATAGAACTTCAAAACTTAGATTATTATTAATATTTATTATTTGTTGATAATTTTTATTTATAGTATTTTTTGATTGTTTTCAGATATACTATCATATGGCAAAAAAAAAGAAAAAATACCTCATAAAACTGAATAATAAAATACGAAACTACTTTCATGGACTCCCTTTTGATGAGGGCATCGCCACTGTGGATGATGACAAGCTTATAGAACTCATTATGCTACTCGAAATCTCTATGCCTTCACATTCTCGTGAGGACATGATACGTATGCTAAGACGTGTCTGGTCTGAAGAAGGGGCTGGAACGCGAGAGTTGATAGTCTCCTATCTTACCAAAGGGCACAAAGCTGTACATGCTGGAAAACGTGAAGAACAAAATGGTGATCATGGTTCGGATAAAGTAGGAAAAATACTCAGTATCCTCTCTACTATGGAGCATACCACCCAAGAAGAGAACATCATTTTAGAAGCCTTTATAGATGCGAAACACTCTAAAATACGACCAGATAAAATACAAAATAAACTCCATTATCTGCGTATAAAAAACCGACTCAATACTTTAGAAAAAGCACTGGATGCCACCTTTACATCCGAGAATGAAATGGAGTTTTACTATCGCTTTAATTTTACGTTAAAAGAGATAGATTTTTCTAAACTTCTTTTGTGTAAAACGTCTTCTTTAGACATGGATAGTATGTCGAATAATGATGAAGAGTTGATAGCACAACTCCGTGTTATAAAAGAAGAAAAAATAGTACAAAAACAAGAGGAGTTGACTGCTTTTTTAACACAGTTAAATGAGCAAGAACATCCTTATCTATCAGATGATGAAATATATAAATCACTTAAAAGCATGCCAACAGACTCACCATTTTTACATACGCCTATATCACTCAATATTGTAGAAAAAATATTAACTAATATTAGTGATAAATATGAAGTCTTTGAAAGTACAGACCACATCATCATAGAGAAAGAGAAGAACCATGATTTATTTGGGACGATTCTTTACTATACTACTTCTGTTTCGTACGAAAAACCTTACCTTTACAACCTCATTTGGAAAGGTGCAGAGCTTCCTGTAAAAGAGGATATTAACCGAGTTAATGATGACCTCTTGGCACACTTCAGAGTAGCCATAGATGATGTGCTTGAAGATATGAGAGATGAGAGTGAGAAACTCGATATTCCAGAAGAGACACTGCATGAGTTTGTTGTACGTTTTGTGGAGCCTCAGATACATGCATCAAACACGTTAAAGTTTAAAGAAAAGAGCAAAAGACGCATACTCTTCCACTTTGGAGAGTACATCAAACCTCTAGCTGAAAAGCAAAAACGTGAAGAGTTGTTGGCAAAGACCATCCGTGACTTTAAAAACCTCTTTCCTTTGGCACGACAACTCAAACGCAAGATAGTCTTTCATGTTGGGCCTACAAATTCAGGTAAAACCTATACAGCACTCAAAGAGCTTGAAGCTGCCACTACGGGGTATTACCTAGCACCTCTACGTTTGCTTGCGCTTGAAGGCTATGAAAATCTACAGAAAAATGGTGTGCATGCTTCACTCATCACAGGAGAAGAAGAGATCATCGACGAGGAGTCTACACACATTTCTTCTACCATAGAGATGATGAACGGTTCGGTAGATGTTGATGTCTGTGTCATCGATGAGATACAGATGATAAGTGACCGAGATAGAGGCTGGGCATGGGCAAATGCACTCATGGGTGCACCTGCAAAAAAAGTCATACTCACTGGCTCTGCTAATGCTCTGCCTGCAGTGACTGAACTTTGTGAATACTTAGGGGAAGAACTTGAAGTCATTCACTTTGAACGTAAAAATGAACTAGAGATGATGACTTCCCATGTAAGCATTAAAAAGATAGAGCCGCAAACTGCCCTTGTAGCCTTTAGCCGTCGTGATGTACTGTCGCTCAAACAGCAACTCTCAGAACGTTACTCTGTCTCTGTCGTGTATGGAAATCTCTCTCCAGAAGTTCGCCGTGAAGAGGCCAGACGTTTTAGAGAAGGAGAAAGTCAGATACTCGTCTCCACGGATGCCATCGCCATGGGGCTTAACCTCCCAATAAAAACCCTGCTCTTTGCCAAAGACAACAAGTTTGATGGCTTACGCAGACGTGAACTCCTGCCTACTGAAGTTTCACAGATAGCTGGACGAGCAGGACGCTACGGTTTTGAAGAGAAAGGGTATGTAGGCGCGCTAGATGACAATGCACTAGCCACCATCACCTCTGCCTTTCATGCCCCACTACCTGACATAGAACTTCCCGTCTCAGTCATGGCTTCACTCGAACATGTCATGCTCATAGGTGAGATACTCGAAACGGAAAACATCACCACCATACTAGGCTTTTTCGCTGACAATATGGAGTTTGACGGGCCTTTTAGGGCTGCAAACATTGACAGTATGTTAGAGATAGCAGCCATAGTCGATGAGTATCATCTTGACCTCAAGACACGTTTTTATCTAAGCTGTGCCCCTGCTAGCATCTCTTCGCCGTACATAGAGTCTGTCTTTCATCGCTACATCAAACAGGTAGAAGCTGGTGGGCAAGTACTCTACATCCCACCACGTGATCTCCCAGCCTTTGCACAGACCAATGACATGCTTCTTAACGCTGAAGACAGAGTACGAGAAATCTCACTCTATTTATGGTTAAGTTTCAAGTTTCCAGACATCTTCAAAGATGTAGAAAAAGCCCTACAAGCCAGAGTACGCCTCAACAATTATATAGAAAACTCCCTACGCCAAGGACACTTTACCAAACAATGCCGGAAATGTGGGAAAGTGTTAGATTTTTCATATCGCTTTAGTATCTGCGATTCTTGTCATACAAATGGAAAACGTGGGTATGGCAATGGTGGTAGTCGTGGGGGATATAGGGGTCGAAGGAGAAGATAGTAGCACCGAAAATATCGGTGCTATTGATGTTACATAATTGATTTAATCGCTTGTTTAGCTACATTTTTTTGCATAGTGTCAGTCACACCTGCTTTATCTGCTGCCATATCTACCGCTTTATCTGTCATAGAAGCTTCTTTCTTTGTTTTCCCTACTACAGAACTCACATCAGGAATACTAGGTGTTCCAGAACCCACTACAGAACTTACAGCATCTGTTTTCATTTTCTCAATAGGGTCTTCTTTCCCCAATACTTGATCCGCAGCTTTACTTGCCATTTCTTTTTTCACAACATCGTTACCAGCTACTTCTTTAACCACGGTTGTTCTCACTTCACTTTTTGCCTTTGACATTGCAGCATCTTTAGCCATATCTGTCATCATGTCTGCATATAGTCCTGTTGCAACAAGTACTGTTGATAAAATAATTTTTTTCATGTTTTTCCCTAAAATTTTGTATTCTTGTGAGTATCACAAGTGAAGAAGAGTATATCGAAATAAAGTTTACTTTCAATAGGAAAGTGATAAAGATATTACAAAAATTTAATTGATATTTTTGTATACTAAATCTTACATTATATTAAGGGATACCCATGAAACATATACTCATTGTCATTGCGCTACTAGCTACATCTTCATTTGGATTAGATAAGATAAGTTCTTTACCGAAGAATCAAACCAAACTACTCGATACACTTATCACTAAATTACATTTACCTGCTGATCTATCAAAGAAAAAGAGAACAGAACTTTATGATAAATTTGGTACTTTTTTAGAAAAAGATTGGAGTGTCCACTGGAATAGTAATACTTCTCTTGCAGACAGTAAATTGAAAAATAGTAAAACGCAGGTCATTGATTTGATGATTTATAATAATGAACGTGTAACGAATATAACATTTATCTACTTTTCTACAGAAAAACAACTTCTTATTGCTACAAAACAATATATTGAGACTAAATCATCATCGGCGATGGATAGTTTTCATGAGACAGAAAAAAGTAAAGATTACACCAAAGAATCAGAAAGTGATAACTATGCTTATTTTGAGAAGAAAGGCTTTGTTTCTTACAACGGATACCATGTTGAAGAACCTGTGGGACTTATTATTTATGAGAGTGCGTCACTTATCGACTTTAACTAAAGAAAGATAGGACACCTCAAGATTAGGTGTTCTCAACTCCGTATCATCAAAAATCACATCCCAAATAACGAAATAGAAAAATAAGCCACCAAGAGGAAGTACCGTATAATAGGATAAAAGAAGAACGAAAGAGTCACTTTCTGTTATCACCCATTAGGTGACACTTTCGTCCAAGGATAAAAGTATGG
>Ga0256829_1002310_pt1 | contig 14344 bp, 13 predicted proteins | sample 131447metaG_FD_185979 | JGI IMG/M metagenome (GOLD analysis project Ga0256829, IMG submission 185979) | Hydrothermal vent microbial communities from Lau Basin, Pacific Ocean - 131-447 | ecosystem: Environmental > Aquatic > Marine > Hydrothermal vents | place: Pacific Ocean: Lau Basin | collected...
CCTTTTTAGCCCGTCCACATGCCTTACGAATACGCTTTTCATCTGGTTGCCCAAGATCAATCCACAATTCAATCTCATCACTTAGACTTTTCTGCCAAATATCTGGCTCATCATCGGTACTCAAACCTTTGGTAAACTGCAAAAACTCATGCGCATTTAAAGCAAAAGATAACAGACGCACCATCATACGCTCATCATTTTCAGATGGGTGGCGGGCAATGGTTAATTGGTAATCCTGATAATGGTTACGATCCATATCAGTGACTTCCAACTCAACCTTAAAAATCGTCGATTTTACCGCCATGCTTAGCTGGCCAACTTATCATCAGCGACATGGTAATTCGGATCTTCTGACATATTCACTTCCACTAATTCAGCCGCAGTGGTCAATAACTTCTGACATTCAGAGCTTAAATGTACCAAATGAAGACGTTTCCCTGCCTTTTTATAACGTTCAGCAAGACTATCAATCGCTTCAATCGCAGAGTGGTCTGCAATGCGAGACATAGCACAATCAATATAGACTTCATCGGGGTCATTTTCGGGGTCAAACAACTCATGAAAACGATGTACTGAAGCAAAAAATAAGGGTCCATGTACACGATAAGTTTTGATACCATTGTCATGCACTTCAACCACAGCATAAATATGTCTTGCTTGCTTCCATGCAAATACCAATGCTGTAGCAATTACGCCAATAATTACCGCCGTTGCCAAGTCGGTAAATACAGTCACCGTCGCAACCAGAATACCTACAAAAGAGTCCTCCATCGGCACTTTCTTAAGTAAATTAAAACTTCCCCACTCAAACGTACCAATCACCACCATAAACATCAGTCCTACCAATGCCGCCACAGGCACCATCGCAATCAAATCAGAAGCAAACATAATAAATATAAGTAAAAATAAAGCTGCTGCAATACCCGATAAATTACGCAGGCCACCCGAAGACACATTAATCATCGTTTGACCAATCATTGCACAGCCACCCATACCACCAAAAAATCCATTGATGGTATTGCCCAAGCCTTGTCCGATAGATACACGATTTCCCTGCCCGCGTGTATTGGTCATTTCATCGACAACTGTCATGGTCAATAATGATTCAATCAAACCAACACCTGCCAAAATTACTGCATAAGGCACAATAATCCAAAGCGTTTCAAAACTCAGTGGCACACTCGGCAAGTGAAACATCGGAAATCCACCACTAATATCAGCAATATCGCCTACCGATTTTGTATCCACTCCGCCAAAAATAACAATCAAACTAATGGTAATAATTGCCGCCAAACCTGCAGGAATCGCACGTGTAATCTTGGGAAGGAAAAACATAATCGACATGGTTAAGACAACCAGCCCAAGCATGGTAAACATGGGTGCGCCAGCCAGCCAATGCAGCATACCATCCGCCCCTTCAACCTGAAACTGCTCCATTTGTGCCAAGAAAATAACAATCGCTAAACCATTTACAAAACCAAGCATCACAGGGTATGGAACCATGCGAATGTATTTACCAAATTTCAGTCCACCAAAAATCATTTGCAAGATGCCTGTAAGTACAATAGTGGCAAACAGGTATTCCACACCATGCTGCGAAACCAGTGCCACCATGACCACAGCCATTGAACCCGTCGCTCCAGAAATCATGCCAGGTCGACCACCCACCAAAGATGTCACAATCCCCATTAAAAATGCACCATACAAGCCGACCAAAGGGTTTACACCCGCAACAAAAGCAAAGGCAACTGCTTCTGGGACAAGCGCGAAGGCAACTGTAAGGCCAGAAAGAACATCATCCTTCACACTCCCTACATGTTTGTAATATAAAGCAAACATATAAAACTCCTGTAACTATGCTAAAAATATAGAAAAAAAAAGGAGCTACGATTTCTCGCAACTCCCTTTATAATTATATGGTGCTCCCTGAGCGATTCGAACGCCCGGCCTTCTGATTCGTAGTCAGATGCTCTATCCAGCTGAGCTAAGGGAGCCTGTTTTTTCATTGTTTTCCAACAAAACTGGTTGAATAATAACGTCATTCAACCATATTTTCCAACCTGCATCGTCCAGACCAAACAACTCTGGAAATTCCTGATACAACCAACCGCGATACATAAGCTTATCATCTCTGAGCAACTCAACGAACGCCGCCGCATTATGCACACTTTCATCATCAAGGAAAGCCCCAGATTTGATACGCAATCCTTGAGCCAATCCCAACACCCGAACTTGCCAGCCTTTAAATGTGACAGGCTGCCCTTTAACCACAGATACAACCGATTTCCTGGCTGTATTCTTATGCAAGAAGACCAAATCAATATGCCCTTCTCTTGCTGCTGCCCATGCAGGTAACACAGCATGCAAATCAGACACATGTACATCTTCTGGTGCTTGCAATGGCAATTGCCACTGAATGTTATTCTCAGGCTTATTATCGCAACCTGAGAGTAAAACCAACGCCATCAAAAGCAAACCGACCAACACAACGGTGGCGGAGAGAGAGGGATTCGAACCCTCGATAGGAGTAAACCTATACACCCTTAGCAGGGGTGCGCTTTCAGCCACTCAGCCATCTCTCCAAGTCTCCGTGCGTTTCCAGTTTCTCTCAATGTTATTCATACTGCAGCAAATCCATCGAGTGGCGCGCAGTATATGTTTCAAGTTGTGCATGGCAAGCATGAGAAATTCTGAATAAGCCTAAATGAAGTAGTTTGTGATTCAGAATCTTTAAAATCAAAGCCAAAATCACGCCTAACAGCCAAACTATTGCAAAGGTTTACAATGCAGCGTTTGGATATTTTGGACACAAGATGCGAGTTCATAACTTCTTTAAAGCTTCCCATACCTTATGATTCTTTACGGTGTGTCTTATAATAATTAATCAAACCGTTGGTCGAAGCATCATGACTCTCCACTTCATCATCAAACATCAGCTCAGGCAAAATCTTTCGAGCCAGTTGTTTACCCAACTCAACACCCCATTGATCATAAGCATTCACATCCCAAATAACACTTTGCACAAAAATCTTATGCTCATACATCGCAAGCAAACTACCCAGCATACCCGGGTTTAATTTTTGGAATAAAATAGAATTAGAAGGTTTGTTGCCTGCAAAAACTTTATGCGGCAGCAAGGCTTCTAGAGCCTCACCTTCAAGACCACTCGTTTCCAACTCAGTGCGTACTTCCTGCTCTGTTTTGCCACACATCAAAGCTTCGGTCTGTGCAAAGAAGTTTGATAATAAAATCATATGGTGCTGACCAATTGGATTCTTGCTATCAATCGGCGCTAGAAAATCACTGGTGACCAACTTCGTTCCCTGATGAATCAGCTGATAAAATGCATGCTGACCATTGGTTCCTGGCTCACCCCAAATAATTGGGCCTGTCGAATAATCCACCGCTTCGCCATCACGGGTGACTGACTTCCCATTGCTTTCCATATCTCCTTGCTGAAAATAGGCGGAAAAACGGTGCATATACTGATCATATGGCAAAATCGCATGTGAATCAGCATGCCAAAAATTATTATACCAAACACCCAACATACCCAAAACTACAGGTATATTCTCTTCCAATGGAGCCGTGCGAAAATGCTCATCCATATCATGTGCACCATTGAGCATACACTCAAAATGATCCATACCCAAATACAACGCAACCGAAAGACCAACAGCACTCCATAAAGAATAACGACCACCTACCCAATCCCAGAACTCAAACATATGCTCTGTATCAATACCGAAATTTTCAACCGCTTTGGCATTGGTTGAAACCGCCACAAAATGTTTGGCAACAGCCGCCTTGCTACCACCACGGGTTAAGAACCAATTCCGTGCTGTTTTGGCATTGGTTAAGGTTTCTTGTGTAGTAAATGTTTTGGAAGCAATGACAAACAAGGTCTGCTCACGACTCAAACCTTTCAATGTTTCGACCATCTGTGTGCCATCAACATTGGATACGAAATGCACTTTTAAATCATCTTTACCATACGGCTTGAGTGCTTCACAAGCCATCACTGGTCCCAAATCAGAGCCACCAATACCAATATTTACAATATCTGTAATACGTTTACCGGTGCAACCTTTCCATTCACCACTGCGGACTTTTTCGGTGAAATCTCGCATACGATCCAACACTGCATTAATATCAGGCATCACATCGTTACCATCGACCTTAATCGGACGATTCGAGCGATTACGCAGTGCTACATGTAATACAGCGCGACCTTCAGTATTATTAATCGCTTCGCCAGCATACATACGATCTCGCATAGCTTCTACACCGCGCTCACGCGCCACATCCATCAAAAGCTTCTTCGTTTCATTGGTAAGAATATTTTTGGAATAATCCACAAGCAAATCATTTAATTGCAAAGAAAAACGTTCAAAACGCGCATGATCTTCTGCAAACAAATCACGCATATGAACACCTTTCATACTCTCATAATGCGCCTGTAGTGCTTGCCATGCTGAAGATTTAGTCAGTGTTGTCATATAATAAAACCCCTTACCCTCAGCACAGTACTCTAACGTACATAGGTAAGCATTTCACCTAAAAGAAATGATTTTATGAGTTGGTATCATCCAGTGTTTCTTTCACAAACCATGCCCCAGTAGTGCCATCAATCCCTTTCATTGAAAAAGGAGGCAGTGCTTCATACTCAAAAGGTCTTTTTAAACGTTTTTTGGTAACATCACTAATAATCACCTCTCTAGGTTTAGCATGCGAAGTCAAACGCGAAGCTACATTCACTGCATCACCAATACAGGTATATTGCATAGTCCGTGTTGAACCAATCGAACCGACAACAACTTCTCCCGAATTTACTCCAACACCAATATGCACAGCATCTTCCTCATACTTTTTCTGATTAAGGTTAAATTTCTCCAAAGAACCTTGCATTTCCAACGCACACGCAACAGCCCTATCTGCCGCATCTTCCATGGCTAACGGTGCACCAAATAACACCATAATTTCATCACCAATAAATTTATCAACCGTCCCGCCATGTTTAAAAACAATATCGACTACCATTTCAAAATAACGGTTAAGCATCGCCACAATGCGTGTCGGCTCTGAACAGTGTGATAAACGCGTAAAACCACGAATATCGGCAAATAAAATTGTAACATCACGCAACTGACCGCCTTTCTCAAGACTTACCGCGCCGCTCATGACCTGCTCAACCACACTGGGGGAAAGCAAACGTTCAAATTGCACTTTAGAGCGCGCTTCCTGTTCAACTTTATGTAATAAATGCGCATTGGCAATCGCCATAGCGATATATTGCACTATGCCCGTTAAAAGCTGCAAGTCTTTACGGGTAAAGCCCGAAACACCATGCTTTTGACTATCCAAATGCACAACACCAAGAAATGTTTCACCATCAACAATGGGTGCACACATTACGGATTTAATGCCTTGCATAATAAGGCTTGATGCCTGCGAAAAACGGGAGTCTTGGCTCGCATCCGATAATAACACGGCTAGTTTACTCTGCTGAACCTCAGCCAATATTGATCCTGATACCACCAACTGATCATCTGAATCCATATGTGAACGAACCACTTTGGGTACAAGCTCATCATTCGCCTTTTGATATAACATTATCATACAACGATCCGCACGAAAAATTCGCAATAATTCATCCGCAGCACTTTCAAGCACGGTTGATAACTCACGGTGCACTCCCAAGGCGTGCATTAACTCACTACCCAAGCGTAATTTTTCATAGTCTTCACGTAAAACGTTTAAATCTGCAACTTCACTTTCAGCATGAAACTGCTCAAGACCAGCAACCTCAATGCGGTCATGCACCTCACTTGCCTCTGACATACGCGAAATATCAACCATGCTTGCCAACTTTTCATCCTCAGAAAAAGCATGAAAAATCAAATCAACTTTACCTAAAGTAATCACATCACCATCAGAAAAAGGATGCCTAGAAACACGAATTCCATTTAAGAATGAACCATTGGAGCTTCCCAAATCTTCATAAATATAATGTTCGCCAATATGTTTAATGCAAGCATGATGCTTCGACACCATCGGGTCATGCAAACAAATCACACTACTAGGATGCCGCCCCACCGTTACACTATCTTGGATAGAGTAACTATGCTCACCAGTGGCATCACGCACGATAATTTTGGACATGCGCCTATTCTAGCTTACGAACAGCTAAACTGACAAATAACATCTATTTGTTATCATGCGCGGCAGACAGTGTAACACCAGCTATAAGGGGAACCCATGAAAAAACTTCATATTATTTTTATTGCATCTGAAGCCGCGCCACTTGCCAAAACTGGTGGACTCGCCGATGTTGCAGGCGCACTCCCTCAAGCCTTGCGAAATTTAGGGCATGATGTCACCGTTATTATGCCTTTTTATCGCCTTGCCATTGAAAAATCAGGTGTCCAAAGCAAAGCAACTGGCGATGTGATTGAAATGTGGACCGATGGCGTACAACGCCATTGCCCTCTACATAAAGCCAGTGTCGATGGGCTAAGTTTCATTCTCATTGAACAAGATGATTTATATGGCCGCGAAGGCATTTACGGCCCTGCAGGCGGAGCTTATGAAGATAATTTGCTGCGTTATGTACTTTTTGATCGCGTTGCACTGGAAGCTGCCGCCCTGTTAAAAACTAATATTGATATTATTCATTGTCATGACTGGCAAACAGGTATGATTCCATTATTGCTCAAAACCCAATACCAACATCACAGCAATATTGCCCACGCCAAAACAGTTTTTACTATTCATAACCTTGCTTATCAAGGCGTATTTCCAGCGGAATGGATGAGCCGATTAGGGCTTCCAAGCCATCATTTCAACCCAGAAAGCTTTGAGTTTCACCATCAAATCAACTGCATGAAAGCAGGCATTCACATGTCTGATACCATCACCACCGTCAGCCCAACCTATGCCAAGGAAATTTTAACGCCTGAATACGGCTGTGAGTTAGAGGGTTTCTTGCAACATCATAGCAACAAACTCACTGGCATTGTGAATGGCATTGATATGCAAAGCCTGAACCCTGCCAATGATAAAAATCTGCCTGCGAACTACGCAGCAGGAAAAATAGCTGGTAAAAAACAATGCAAAAAGAGCCTGCAAAAATCGTGCAAACTAGAAGTAATCGACAACATCCCACTTCTCACCCTTATTTCTCGTCTTGCCGATCAAAAAGGCATTGATTTGCTGATTGCTAATGCTGATAAATGGTTAGAGCGTGGTTATCAATTGGTTATTCTCGGTTCTGGCGACCCTCATAGCGAATACCAATTGGCTGAACTTGCCAAGGCTCACCCCACACAAATGTATTTTTTCTGTGGTTTTAATGAAGCACTTGCCAGCCAAATCTATGCTGGTGGTGACATTTTCCTTATGCCTTCACGCTTTGAACCATGTGGTTTGGGGCAACTTATGGCAATGCGTTATGGCAATGTCCCCGTCGCTCGTAGCACAGGTGGTCTAAGCGACACCATTATTGGCTACCCTGAAAAAGGTGCAACAGGCTTCCACTTTATCGATGCAACCGCCGAAGCCTTTGATGCAGCTCTGGAAAAGGCTGTTGCCGTTTACCGCCAGCCTCGTAAATGGTCCGGCGTTCGTACTCAAGCACTTAAACGCGATTCATCATGGAACGCATCTGCCAAGGCCTATGCAACACTTTATGAACAAATCATCAACCCATGAGCAAACTTGTTTTAGCCGCAGACATAGGCGGAACCAATATCCGCGCTGCCATCATTGATAAAGCTGGGCATATCTATGATGAAAAACATGTACAAGCTCATTTAAGCCATACAAAAATAACAGAGCATGATGTTATTCAAATATTAGAAGACTTCTTTAACACTTTTATAAAAAATGAACCCCGCATAGAAGCGGTTGGCATTGGCTTCCCTGGTTTCTTCATGGGTCATTCAGGCATATTAGCATCATCCCCCAACCTACCAAACCTTAAAAATTTCAAACTCGCACACATGCTTTCTAATCGCATAAAACTACCCGTCACAGCACAAAATGATGCTTTATGCGCAGCCGTCGGTGAACTGCATTTTGGTGCTGCAAAGGGTCAAAAAAATCTACTACATATCACGCTTGGAACAGGTGTCGGTGGGGGGCTGGTTTTAAATCATACCCCTTATACAGGTGAAGCAGGCATGGCAATGGAATTTGGACATTTGCGCGTCAGTCAAGATTCGTCCGCACGCCTTTGTGGCTGTGGCGGTTATGGCTGTGTCGAAGCTTATGCTTCAGCTTCTGCCGTAACATCACATTATTTTGACCTTTCAGGCATACAACTTAGTAGCAAAGATATTTATAAAAAAGCATTGCAGGGTGAGCAGCACGCAATCAATGTTTTAGAAAATGCTGGGCATAAGCTCGGCATGGCTATTGCTGAAGCCGTAAAACTACTCGACATACACACTGTAACTATCAGTGGCGGTCTTATTGGTGCTTGGTCCTTCTTACACCCTTCCATCATGCAGTCCCTTAATCATCAGCTGATTCCACCCATGCAACACAAAATTCATGTATTAGCCTCTACATTAAATGATCAAGCTGGGTTATTGGGTGCTGCCGCATTAACACGTTTGCAATAAGCTTTGTGCGCTTATCTTGATAGCTTACACCTGCAAACATAGCACTTATCACCGCTTGCTTTCATTCAAATAGCATACTACGTTTAAGCATATTGTAATAAAAGGGAGGTAAGAGGTCATGCAAACAGGAATATGCCTTCGTATTTACCTTTCCGAATCAGACAGCATCCAGCACACCCCCGCTTTAGAGGCTATTTTAAGTTTGTGCCAACAAGCAGGCTTGCAAGGTGTCTCCGTATTTCGTGGCATTGAAGGACTTGGTAAGCATGGCGTACATAGCACCTCATTCTTAGAGCTTTCTTCAAGCCTACCTTTGGTTATTGAAGCCATCGATACGAAAGAAAAAATTCATCATGCGCTACCTCTTATCCAAGAAAAACTACCATCCGCTCTCATTGCTACATGGGCGGTTCAATTGATTCAAAAGCCAACGGAGTAAACAAAGTATGCAACAAATTTTCAAAAAAGTCCCGCTCTTTACTGAGTTAAATGAAGATGAAATTGCAGCTGTCATTTCGATTGCCACAACCCATAATGTTGGAAAAAACAATGTAATTGTGCAAGCTGGTGATGATGGTAATTCCATGTTTGTTTTGCTTCATGGCTCAGTTAAAATTTCATATTACGCTCCAGATGGTCGTGAAGTTATTCTATCACTACTTGAAGAAGGTTCTTTTTTTGGTGAAATGTCACTACTGGATAAGCAACCTCGTTCAGCCACGGTCACCACCCTTGAAACTGCTAAAATCGCCCAAATTCGTCGCCGTGATTTTGAGCGTTTATTACTTAAAAAGCCTGAACTTTCACTCAAGCTTCTCTCAGAGGTTGTCTCTCGCTTACGCAGAACTAGCTTAATCCTTGAACGCATAAGCACCATGGATGTACCCCATCGCCTCTATAGCTATCTGCAAGACTATTGTGAGCGCTTTGGAAAAACTACTAATGCAGGCACCCTTATTCGCCTACCAACCCATCAACTTATCGCAGACCAGCTTTCAAGCAGTCGTGAAACTATCTCTCGTGCCATCAGTTCACTCAAAAAAGAAGCTATTATTACGCCTACTTCCAGCCGCGAAGTCTGTATTGATACCGATGCTATTGAGACCTTATTACTCGCCATACAATAAAAGTTTGACTTCCCCAACTTCGACGATAATGTTCGCCGCCAAGTGACGCGGGGTGGAGCAGTGGTAGCTCGTCGGGCTCATAACCCGAAGGTCGTAGGTTCAAGTCCTGCCCCCGCAACCAAACAATAGCAAGGCTTCCGAGAGATCGGGAGCCTTTCTTTTTGTCCAAAATACACCTATTTAGTGCAATAGTAGTGCAATCTTGGTAAACTACCTCTGCTAGGAGGTGCAATATGGACATTCGACAAGACCTAATCAACGCCGACCGAAGAGCAAAACGAATCTGCGAAACAGAGCGAAATTTAGACTATGTTGGTGCCTTTCAGTATAAAGCAACCATCCGCAGACGAGGCTTTTCCACTGCATCAAAAACTTTTGATGATGTGGATGCAGCCTGTGATTGGCGCAATCGAAAACTGCATGAAATGAATAGCGGACAGTATGTAGATGAAAGAGCCGCAAAAACAACGACTCTTGCCAGCATTTTAAAGCGATATGCCAAAGAAGTTGCCCCCTTGATCACATCCAGAGAGAAATATGCACGCCAACTAAGCTCTAAGCTTCACAAGATCGCTGACAGACCTATCGGCGACGTTCTTCTTGCAGAGCTGGCTCCAGCCCACTTACAAGCCTTCAGGGATGAACGAAAGCAAGAGGTTAGGCGAAAGACTCTGAAAGAGGATCTATCAGAGATAAGCCGAGTGATCGAATATGCTCGATTTGAGTGGCACCTTAGTATGCCACAAGGCAATCCAGTTAATGTGAAGCTACTTTTAAAACATATTCCCAACGATAGGGTCGAAAGAAAACCTATCCGTTCGGACAGTCTCATTGAAAAGCTTTTGATTGCCTGTGGAAAGTATGGCGATGGCCATTCGTTGAAAGACCTGGTGGAACTAGGGCTTGAAACAGGAATGCGGCGCACACAACTGGTAGAGTTACTCTGGGAAAATATCTTCCTCGATGAGAAAATAGCCTATGTCATAAATAAGGACAGACGGAGCGATGGCCAAGCCTTGGTAGGAATCCCATTACTACCAAAGGCTGTAGATGTATTGAGACGAATCGGCGAAAAGAATTCAGGTAAGGTTTTTATTTATAATGACCCAAGCTCAGTGACCAAAGCGATGTCGCGGGTGCGCTTGCGTAACAAAGATATTCCTGATTTTGAATTGATCACGCCGCATGTGTTGCGGCACACCATGATCCATAAGATGAAAAAACAAGGCGTACCAAGCGAAATAGCAAAGGTAGTAACTGGTCACAAAACAGACCAGATGCACAACCACTATGGTAAACTAACAGCCGAAGATGTTGTAGAAATGATTGGGCAAAAAGAGGGTTAAAAACCCTCTTTCGCCACTTTTTACCTACACTTCAGCTTGAGCAACCGATGCCTGGCAATGCTTGCATATTAGAGCATCCTTTCTAATCACCTCTTTGCATTGGTCACATCGGCTTGCACCAAGCACTTGAACAGACCAAAACATCGAAACAATCCAACCAAGCAGACTCCACCCTGTAAAAATATTTAAAAGAACAATAACTGTGAGGTTAGGATGACCTGCTTTTGCAGCAACTATGGTAGGCATTAAATATCCAGAAAGAAATAACACAAAGACCACGGGGGCAGCAACAAAAGAGGGCCACTCTGCCCCAGTAATAGGTTCCGATACCACAGCAACTAAAGCCACCCCAGCAAGTATTAACCCTATAGCAAGAGCAAACGCCCCTACTTTAGAAAGACTTTTTAACATTACACGGCTCCATTTTCTTTTAGCAATTCTGCTAATTTATTAAATTTATTATTGTAACAAACCTGAAGTAACTTCATACCTTGAACGGAAAACCCACGCTCAATCATTTTAGACAATACCACAAATTCATTGTGTTCGACCAAAGGATAAACATACCCCTCACTAAATTTATTAAGCTCTTCTTTGCTAATTCCTTCAAGAATAGCTAAGACGCTATCCCCATCTTTCTTTTGCAACGCAAGATCCAAATGCCTGACAGTAAAAGGCACCCCATGCTGATGAAGAGACTTCAATATTCCCACATAACCATTTGCGCTTGCTGTATAAGCTGGAGGATTGCCTCTTTGGTATATACCGACTACCAAATCACAGTCTTGATTTAGGGGTGCTCCCATAGAAGCTATGTATTCAAAAGTCTCTGTATCACCTGATACGGCAGCGGCAACAGCAAGTTTTTTATCTGCATATTCTAAACCAAACTTATCTTTTAAGTATTTGAGTGCTTCTACAGAACCACCATACGCAGCAATCACAGCCATTTCTTCAGGTTTCATTTTGCTATGCTTAACAGCTTCTAAAAGCCCCTTCTTATGCCTAAACACTCCCATTTGACGAATATGCCGATCCGATACATATGCCCCATGTTCAATCAGATAAGCAATCCCATCATCCACCGTGTTCCCACGAAATTCGACCGCTACTGAAAGCGGATCTAAGTAATTAACATCCCCTCCATTATCTACAAAGAATTTAATAGCATCTGAGTTACCAAACCCTGCTGCTATTTTAATGGGGTTTATTTTCTCTACTGCCCCTCCAGGGCGCAATATTCGGACACCCTCAAATCCCCACTCCCCAGCTTTTTTTTTCATAGCTAGCTTCATCGTATCATAATCAGCAAACTGGTAGAGAGCGTTCCATGCCCTATCATCAGGTGGCTTTATCCATGTGCCATTATTTATATAAGCCTGAGCTAAAGAGTATTGTTTGTTTTCCATCAATAAAACAAAACCTTTCCAAGTAGGTTTTACACCATAACTCAATAGTTTAAGAACACCCTTCTTTGTAGGTCTTTTATTCTCCAAATAGAATAAAATGAGCCCTTCTGATTCCTCAATAGGAACACCAAGTTCCCTTAAAAAATCAACCATTTCAACGTCATCGCCATCTACAACATTCCAATATGCAGCACTATCGAATTTAAAATCGTACTTATCAATAATGAAAAGAATACCTTTCTTATTATGCTCCTTTAAAGCAAGCCGAACTGTATCTTCGATTTGCATTTTTTGTTCTTCAATTTGTTGCCACACTTTTCTTTCTTGCGGATCACTTGGCTCTGAAGAACAGCCAAAAAAGGCAAGAGCAACCACCAGTAACACCCATCTAGTCATCATTAAATTATTTATCATCATCCCCTCACTACCCCTCCTTATTTGGTCAGTGCAAAAAAACATAGCTTATAAAACGATAACCTTCAAATAAACATTACTCGCACTAAAGCGCGTCCATTGCAATTTGAGGATCGAGATCATGCGACACAAAAACTTTAACCATCACCCCACCACAAGGCACAACGATGCTATTTCGCCCCTCTACATCTTCCCTGTCCCCCATTTTAAAAGACCAGGTATCATCATCAAAACAAGCATAAACAGCTTGCCCCATACAAAGTTCGGCTTGTACGCCTAAAACAAACGCTGCAAGTTCCTCGCTCATTTGCGCCTTTATGCCACCCGAAGGGGTTTCGTCACTCCCCTCAATCCCTAAAAAATCTTCGATGCAAATTGCCATACTATCCTCCCTTTTAATGCGTTTTTTGCGCTTTTAACTGCCGCCATATCTCATTTTTCGGCATCTCATTGGCGAGCGCATCGGCAATCCTAGAGAATACGCTGTTTACATCGCTTTTGATCATGGATGAGTAATATAAAAGGCTTTGATAACCCTCCTCGTCCATTTCAAACTCAATTCGAACCTTCACATTTCACCTCCACTTTATCAAAAACAGCAGCCATTTCTCGCGCCGCTTGCCGCTCTTTTTGGTCGTGATATTCACAGAATTTACCACGCTCATTCACAGGCTTTTTGCAACTTGTAAAAAAGCACATTTCCGCTTCACTCCTCATAGTTCACCCCAACCCTCAAAACCCCTTCATACCCTGCTCTTTCATAGTGTTTAAACTGATGGTTTGCGAACACAACAAAATCTTTTAATACCATGATTGCACCTCATTATCAAAATAATAATATATCATTATTTACATTTAATATCAAGAACTTATATCGCTTTTATCACACAAAAGCACAACACAAAAACAATTATCCGCCAGTTTCTTTGAGGCTCGAGTCGTGTGGGCGCGATAGCCCGCGAACATCAATCCAGACTACCAAGCAAAAAAATTTTTCTCGTCGGCTCGCAAGAGCTGCCGATGAGAAATAATTTGGCGCAGGTGGTCAAAAATAGCGGCATGTAGGGTTAAGCTGGTTTAGTGCCACAACGCAGTGGAGGCACGAACCTGCAACCCGAAATGAAGCGAACGCGCAGCGTTTAAACATACCCCCTTGAGGGTCGGGGTGATTCAATGCTTTTAAATCCATTGAGACCCTGCTTGCAGAGTCGGAGCAGGTAACGGCTCTCGAATCCTTGGAGAGAGTCGCTGTGTCCATGCTATGCCGTGGGAAGTCCCGTCCGTGAGGGAAAGGGAAGCCCGATAGGCAATGGACACACCTGCGCGATGTACTCATTGCTTTTGGGTGTTTGAGGGCAAAGCCCTCAGGCGAGAGGGTGGAGGAAAACAGCTCTGCTGGTTGGAGCCAGGGAGAGACCTCTCCC
>Ga0256829_1002311_pt1 | contig 14343 bp, 17 predicted proteins | sample 131447metaG_FD_185979 | JGI IMG/M metagenome (GOLD analysis project Ga0256829, IMG submission 185979) | Hydrothermal vent microbial communities from Lau Basin, Pacific Ocean - 131-447 | ecosystem: Environmental > Aquatic > Marine > Hydrothermal vents | place: Pacific Ocean: Lau Basin | collected...
AAGAACCTTCAGCTGATGCTAATGTTACACCACAAGTTCCACAGCAAACTACTGATGTAGTTGCACCAGGCTCATTAGCTCAAGGAACACCAGCTAGTCAGCCAGCACAAGCTAGTCAGCCAGCACAGATATATTATAATCCTAAAACTGGAGAAAAAATACAGCTTATTAATGGTAAATGGGAGCCAGTACAATGAAACCAACAATAGAAAATCTTAATGATAGCTTTAAAGTAAGTTATGATGTATTTGAAGCTTCTCGTAATGAAGCAATAGAAGTATTAAATTTATATCACAATAGACAGTATACAACAGACCAATTAAATACGTTAGCTAATAGAGGTCAGCCAGCAGAAACATTTAATATAATTAAATTATTTGCTAGAATGTTGGTTGGATACTATTCAACGATAGTTAATAATATTAAAGTTGACCCTACAAAAGAAGAAAGCACTCTTGCAGCAGCAGTTCTTCAAGATACTATTGATTATGTATTTAGAACTAATAACTTTAGTGCTTCTGGAGATAAAATTAAATTAGATGGCATACTAACTGGCTTAATGGTTAGCTATGTTGATGTACATCCTACTGGCGAAGTGGATGAATTTGGTAGACCTAAATATAGAATAGATATTAACCACGTTCCTAGCCTTGAAGTAGCTATTGACCCTATGAGTAGATTAGATGATTATTCTGACGCTAAATTTATACATAGATTTAAGTGGGTAGCTCAAGAAGATGTAGATAGATTATATAGTAAGAAAAAACGAGAGAGTTTAGATGCTTATTATAATGGACTTTATATAAATGAAGCAGATTTTGACTATACATATCATACTCAATTTATGGGTAGATATAAACGCTTTGATAATTATTTAATAGTTCAATCTATAATTAAAGATGGGGATAAAACCTGGTCTATACATTGGAGCCAAAATGAGATATTAAGCAAAGAAAATATATCTAATAAAAACGTTAAAATGCCTTACAGAGTTCAAAAATTTAATATGAGCGATAAAGCAGAATTTTATGGTTTGTTTAGAGAGGTTATAGAAACTCAAAAAGCAATAAATCAAGCATTACTTAAAATACAATTAATGGTTAATACACAGAAAGCATTTGTTGAAGATGGTGCAATAGATAATATAGCTGAATTTACTGACCAATTTAATAGAGTAAATGCTATTATACCAGTTAAAAATTTATCTGGCGTTCAAATAGAAAATCTTAGTGCTGATGTACAGCAACAATATGCTATCATAGAAAATGGACTAAATAGAGTTCAAAGAGTTCTTAGCATAAATGATGCTTTCTTAGGTTTAGCTTATGCTAGTGATAGTGGCTCAAAAGTTAAACTACAACAAAATGCTTCTGCTGTAGCTCAAAGATATAGTTCTAGTAAAATAGAAAACTTTTACAGATTACTAGGCTGGGATATACTAAATTTAGTTAAGCAATATTTTACTGCACACGATGTAGTAAGAGTATCAGATGGTTATGAGGGCTACAGATGGACTGAACTAAATAAGCCAGCTGAAGTTCCTGTAATTAATCCGCAGACTGGTCAACCAGTAATTAATCCACAGACTGGACAAGTTCAAACTAGGGTAGTATTTGAAGAGGTAAAAGACCCTGCAACTGGTCAGCCACTAAGGGATAAAGAAGGTCATTATATATTAGCACCTATACCAACTTTAGACACAGATATACAATTTTCTAGTGCTGATATATCTTTAGATACAGTTAGTTTTGATAATGATGAAGCTCAAAATAACCAGCTATTCTCTCAATTTATGAATGGACCTGTTGGTAATATGCTAAGTCAAGTTAATCCTGAAGGATATTTTAGAATTGCTGGGCTTAGTGTTAAAAATCTTAAATCTAAATATAGCCCAGAAATAGCTCAAATACTAAACCAGACTTCACAGATGATGCAACAACACCAACAAATGCAGCAAGAGCAAATGCAAGGTGGACAACCTCAAATGTCTCAAGCACAAGCATCTAATCAGTTACCAGGTAGACCATCACAAGGAAATGCATAATGAGTAATATACCTCCACCACCACCAGGTTTTGTTCCAATGACTAGTGAGCATACAACACAAACTACTAACATACCAACACCACCTCCAGGTTTTGTTCCAATGACTAGTGAGCATAGTGGGTTTGGTTTACAAGCTGAAATACAAGGAGCAGCAGTTCCACAAGTTAAAGAGCTTAGTGGCACTGATACAACACCAAATAGTCAGCCTACAGTTAATCAAGATGGAACTATTAGTACTTTAACTACTGGGCAGCCTGCAGACTATTTAGGTAATCCTAAAGTTGCAGCTGAACAAGCTGGTCAAGTAGTTGGTCAAGTTGGAGCTGGCCTAGCTGAACCAGTATTAGGTGCAGCTAAAGTAGTTACAGACTCTACTGCTGGACCTATTAATGCCGCTGTTAATTATGCATTAAATGAAACTGGAACGTCAGCACCTCAAAACATAGTAGATGGTGCAATTAAATCTTTACATAATTATACTACAGCTTATAATAAAGCACACCCTAATCAACCGATACACCCTAGTACACTAGGTAATTTATTAACCTATTCACTAGTTCCTGGCGGTGGAGAAAGTGTAGCTGCTCAAGCCGCTCTAGGTGGTACTTTATCTTTTATTAGCTCATTAGGTGATAATAAAAGTTATGATGATGCAACTAAGAATGCAATAATTGGAGCAGCAGTTACTGGTGCTAGTTCTAAGTTGCTAAGTACAGTATTCAATCATTTAGACCCTTTAAATAAACAAGCTAAATTACTAATAAAATTAGACCAGAACAGAATATCAAAAGCTCAAGCTATCAATATGTTGAAAGGTATTCCTAAGAAAGACCAAGTTATTTCATTAGCTAACTCTATACATTTAGCTAAGAATTATTTTGGTGCTGCTGTAGGTACAGATAGTAGATTAGCGGCAAAATTAGGTGCTAGACTTGAAGCACATCAATCTATATTAAAACCATTTGTAGCTGATGCAAAAGAAGTAGATAATGTAAAACAAGCATATTCTAATATGGCTGACCATATTAATAATAAATATACTGAAGTATTAAATGCGACACATATACAGCAACAATTAAATGATAAAATGCTAGAGCCTTATGCTACTGACCCCTCAGCATTAGCTACTAATCTTAAAAAAATTAAGCGAGATGTATCAGAGCCAATATCTACTGGGCAAGCCTTAGAGATATATAAAAATATAAATAATGTAATTAAAAAACCAGCTGTTATATCAGATAGAAAGGTTAAAACTGCCTTAGGTAATATTAAAGGTCAATTATTAGACTTTATGAATACATCAATTAAAAATCCTGATGATATGAAAATGGTTAATCAAGCTATACATAACTATAAAGAAACTATGAATAGGCAGCAACTTGGAGAAATAATAGCTAAAAATACTAACTCTAAATATGCTACTGACTATGGTAAAGTTTTAGCTGATGTAAAAAAAGAGCATTTAATTGGAAAGAATACAGACTTTGTTATACCGATATTAAAAGAAATGCAAAGTAAATTTGGCAATGATAAATACTTAAGTAATGTAATAGACCCTAAGGGGCAACCTCATACATTAAGTGCATTAGGCGCTAGAAGTGTTGTAATAGATAAGCTTTATGACCTTGTTAGCCCAATAGTTAATAGAAGTAGATATAAAGATATACAGTTAAGAAAAGCTATTATTAAAAGTATTAAAAGAGGAGATACAAAAAGTCCTCTAAGTTTTATTGATGATTTAGTTAAAAATAAAACTATGACTCTACCTCAAGTTAATGAATTGAAGCAAGAAGTTCCAGAGGCATTTGCACAACTTGAACATAAACCACAAGCAGAAACAACTGGAGATGTAACATTAACACCTAAATATGTAGGTTCAAATGGTACCGTTAGTACCAATGCTTCAGAGGCTGCATTACACGATGCTCAAATAAATATGATTAGAGATAATTTAAGTGGCAAGCATAGCGATACAGTTATAAATAAAGTAAATACTATATTAAATAGTAAAAGAACTAATATTATTAATGCTACCAGAGCTGTAGCCGACAGAATGAAAGCTGATGATATTCAGGGCAATATGAAAATGCTAAGAAAAACTATTCAAACTGAAACAGATAGAATGGTTAGCAGAATTAATAAAGACCACGGTGTTAAACTACCACCTAAAGAAGTAGAAAAAATATATCAAATGAAGATTAAAAAATTAATAAAGGACTTAAAATAATTCTAAAGAGCCTCATTCTCATATGTAGAATTATTAAAATCTAGCTTCTTGCTAACTTTATTATATACTTGTTCTGAAATAGCTTTCTTTACAAGTATATGATTAACTATTGTAGTATTACTGCCCTCTGTATTAATAATCCTATCCCTACGCTGAATAAATTTACTACCGCTGTAATCACTACTAAGGATAATAAAGTGGTGAAGATGAGATAAATCAACACCTTCTGAATGGGCAGTAGAACTATATATTTTAGCTTTTTTAAAATATTTTTCAAGTAATCTCCTTTCTCCTATAAAATGGCACATAATACCAACATCTTCAGCATCACCAAAAGTACTCATAATATAGTCTATTTTTTCAGTATTGCCTAGCTCAATATATTTATCTTCTATCTTAGCTACTCCGCTCTCTAGCATATGCAATGATGTCCTAAGTTTCATTGTAGTATCACAAACTAATTCATAACTCAGGCTATTATATTCTATATCTTTATTTAGCATATATTTATCTATCTTAGCTATACAATCTTTTTGTAAGGTATTATATAACTCTTTGGTAGAACTCTCAAGTTCAACATAATGTAGCTTATCAACAGCCATACAATCTTTACTAATACCAGCCTCTTCTTGTGTCATATAAACTGTAAATTTATCTATTTCATTTAATAGCTCTGGTTTAAATTTATTGTACTGGGCTATTTCTCTACCGGCAGCTTTAATATAATATGGTTTACCATAAACTCTAAAGAAGTCATAAAAGTTTTTAAACTTAAATGGATTATATTTGCTAATAGACATTTGATAGTAAATACTATTAGGACTTTCAACTATAGCTGTCCCACTAAGGTGTATATGTGGTAACTCATAGCATAATGATTTAATAGCCTTATATCTGCCACTAGACTTTCCAACAGTACCTAAGTTATGACTCTCATCAATAATAACTAAATCATAATCTTTAGGATTTAACTTTAAGATAGCTTTACGTTTAGTACTATCCCATTTACCTACTTGCTCATAGTTAGTTACTTTATAGGTATGCTTTAGGGTCATTCCAACTAGGAATATTTCCCACCCTGGAATTGCTGCTTTCTTTGTTAATATTAATACATTCTTTATTGCAGTTGATGTCTCTGCTATTAATAAGCTTGTAAGGGTTTTGCCAGACCTTGGCTTCCCAGCTAAGTAAACGTAGCCCTTTTCTTTTAAAATATTCCAACATTGTTCAGCCTTTTCTATTTGATGTTTATATGGTGTAATCATTTAGTAATCCTTATAATAATAGTAAAACTAAGAACCAAGGACTAACGGTTAATGAAAGTATTATGGAAATAATAATGATAAAATATGCCATAATTAATCCTTAATAGTAATTGTATTTATTGCTTCTAGCCACTTACGTTTATACTCATCTCGTTCATCTATCAATATTACTATCTTTTTACATAGTTCACTAAGATTATCATTTAATAAACTTAGTGCCTCAATACTCTCTAACTGAAGTAAACTTGTATCTTCCATTATAATACCTCTCCTTCTATAAATTCTTTTACCATATCAACATTCCAAGCGATTAATGATTTACCAGCTGCTCTCTCTATACTACTTAAATTATATAATTGTAGTTTAGATACATTATTTTTTGATGATGGTCGTTTAACTTCAATACCTACAAATATTCCACTTATACAAGCTAAAATATCTGGTACACCTGATTTTGTAGCACTAACTACTTTGACAACATAACTTTCATCAAGCGACTCTAAGTAACTTATTATCTTTTTTTGAACTTGCTGTTCTGTCATTTTCTTCTCCTATAATAATATCAGTAGCACCCCTATAAATTTTCCTAGTTCTTTCTAACTTTCTAACAACTCTTGTAGTTAGTCTATAAAAAATCCATTGTTTAGCATTAATTTTGTATACTAGTATAGAAGTTTCTTGGCTAGCTAAACTAAATAAATACATTCTAATGTATTCTCTCCAAGAGGACTCGCAGCTAGTACCAGAGACAATATGTAGTGCTTTAGCTATCTCTGCATCACTCCAATATTCTGCTAATTTATAGTAGTTTTCGTGATTTTTAAGCCATATTTTTTTATTGAACTCTTTCCGTCTTTTTAATGCTATATCATCAATCCATAACTCTTTACCTTTTTTAAAAATAAAAGGGTGTTTAGAATGATGAGCTACCTCAACTGCACCTTTACTAACTTCATATAAATTATAGAAATCATTGCTTTTTAACATTATTTACCTTTGTAAATCATATTATAAATAGTTTTAGCTCTCAAACCAACTTGTGAATACCATAAGCTATGTTTTAATGCATTTGCTGCTCCGTGATAGTAACCATTGTTTAAACACCATATAAAAGCTTTAAACTTTAGTAATCTAGGTAATCCCAAATTATAGGTTAAATCAACTAAAGCTATTTTTCTAGTTTTATTTTGTATTCTAAACCAACTATAATTAGTTAGTTTAATATAAGCCATCTTTAATCTATGCTGTAATAACCAATTAGCTTCTACTTTAGATAGCCCACCAGTTAAATTAGTGCCATAACCAATACTATATCCTCCACTATCAATATATAAGTATTTAGAAAAGCCTTCTTGCTTCTTAACTAACATTGAAGTTGTACTTATCATTGATGCTTGTAAACTAATGGCTAATATAAACGATAATAAAATTCTCATTTTGTTAACCTAGCTTTTCGCTTCTAGTTGCCATTCTCAAAGTCCATAACTAATTGATTGTAATTTTTATCTGTTGTTTTAATAAAAGTACCTTCAGCATTTAAAAAACCTTTGCGGTCTTTAATATCATTATATGCCTTATTCCAGCAAACTTCTAATGTAGTATTTTTTAATGCTGCTATATTAGTTAATACAACTAAACAATCTCCAATATCATCTTCAACATTATTACCTTTAATAATGTTATCTGCTAACTCACCAACTTCACTAACTAATTTTAACACTTGTGTGAATGCATTACCATTCTTAAGAATGCCTCTATCGCTACTCCACTCAAGAGTTAAATCTCTATACTTTGTTAAATTTTCCATTATTTATCCTTATTTATTTCATATTTCAGTGACTCTTCACTGAATGGGTGTAATATTACTTTATCAATAATATAAACTTTTTTAGCTGTAGATAAACTAGCATTATATCCACGTTTAAGCCTGTATTGTCCAATCATTGCAACTGTTAAATCTAATTCGTTAGCAATATCTTTGTTTGTCATACCTGTAGATAATTTATCTTTAAGGTAATCACTAATAAACAACATTGTATCTCCTTTCAAATATAATTTTATTATATCATAATATATCTTAAATTAAAATAAATTTTTATTTTAATTTAATCTAATTCTATAATTATGATATGATAAAATATATCTAAAATAATCAATCCTAATGGCCTAGGAGAGATTATTTTTATTAATCTATATAATGATATAGATTAAAATTATAATCAATCCTAGCACACCAAATTAAAATGTCTAGGATATATGTGCAATGATGCTATCTGCCAATGAATAACTCCTGGTGTTATACCTAATGTAGAACACAATATATGTAAAACTGTCTTCTGCCATGCATAGTCATTTTTATATCCAAACACAGCATCATTACTACGCATTTGTACTATAGCATTAAGTTTTCCTTTACTATATCTATATATAACAGCATTTGTGCACATAAAATCATACATACCATCACATGTACTATCATTATGCATTGTAGGTCTAGTATAAATCATAGTTGCTTGTCGTGTATGTATATTTTTTTGTAGTTTAATTAGTACTTCATAATATTGGTTATAGTTTTCTTTACTATAAATACACCAACCATAGTTAGAATTTATATTACCTTCCTTTGACGCAATATCTCTCCATATTTTAGGTGGGTTATCCATATCATAAATATTTCTGGATTTACTATTATACCACGCAATTTCTTTCGCTATATAATCTAAATTTGGGGTGCCAAAGATACTATCTTCATCTGCTATAAATGATGCACCTATTATTTCTAATAAGCCTTCATCATTAAACTCTTTATTTTTATACAATTCTATAAATTTATTTCTTATATTTTTAGTTTTCATTTGTAAAACCTTTAGATTTCCACCAAGAACTTATTACTAAATCAGTCGTTCTTTTCAACTTTGTTTTGTCTTTGTTATGATGTCCTAATTTTTTAAACATACCACAATATTTGCATATAGAAGAAAATATAATAGGTCTTGCTTTTTGCACATCCTCTAATTTACTATATACTAATTGTTGAATTGGTATATGTGGTGCAATTGGACAAGCATAATATTTACCATTTTTATATCCATAACCACAATCATCTGCAATAGAACAACCTTTGCTAAAATCACAATCTTTGTACTCTTCTAAATCTATTGGTGCTTCCATAAATGTATGAAACTCTGGTTGTGTATTTTTCATTTTTGCTGAATTTTCAATAGGTATATCTATTGGAGGTGTATAATTATTAATCCCATTTGTAACTAAAATACAATCATTTGCATCTGCTACTAATAATATTATATCATCTATATTAGGATGTATAGTAGGTTCACCCCCTATAATTTTAACTAGTACATCTTTATCTCTAACACCATCAATAAATATTGCAATATCAGATATGCTCATTGTATGCCAAGTATGTTTAAAATTAGATAGTTTAACACAATTGTTACAAGCAAGATTACATACTGTAGTTATATCTAACTCAACTATAAATTTATGTTTATGTACAAATTTCACATAGCCTTCTTCTGTATAAGCCCATTTATTTGTTTTCATCACACATTACCTCTTTTATTAATTTTGTATAACCAACTAAATCAACCCAACTATCTAAATATGTAGGGTCACTTGCAGCTCTCATAAGTTTTAATGCTATATCTGTAAATTGTATGCGTAGAGTTTCAGGCATATTATTACCTTTATGTGTTCCAGCATATACATTATTTAGAGCAGAAATTATATCTGCTCTACACTTAACACCTGCTTCATAAGAGCCATATATAGCTCCTCTTTGTTCTAATATTTTATCTACATTTGTTGTATTAGACATTCAATATTCCTTAATAAATCTTTTTTTGTATATAGTTGTTTTATATCCATAGGTGTTAATGTCTCACCTGTATACATAATACAATTAGTGTTTGCAAATACACATTCAAATAATCGTAATGGTACATTAATATTATCGTGAAGTATGTCACTAACTATATAGGTATCTTTAGATATAGATAATAAACCATAAAACAGGTCCATATCTCTTATTTTAGGTAATATTACCGCATTGTGAAATATCTTATCCCATCTATCATCATCACCTAAAATGATGGTTGTATCTATATCTGGTATAATAGAATAATCTCTACGTGGTTTAAATGTTCCTCCATAAATGTTACTTATCATTTTTGTATTTATAAGTGGACTATTCCATTTATAATCCATTATAGCTAATGAGGCTATATTAAAAAATATAGCACCAGAATTATTAAAAAATTGTGTTACAATAGTTACACTATCTGGTATTTCTAAATCACAATCATCAACCATATAGAATACTTCTTCAGCTCTCTTGTTAATTATATCTAAGTATACTTGACTATCTTTAGTAAGTACACCATTAAAAACTATAGCTTTATTATAACTACTATACACGTTAGTTGTATATGGTATATGTAATTCATATAAAGCACAACAAAACCAATTTGCTAACATTACATCAAGTCTATGATTTGTTAGTGATACTACTAAAAAGGGCTCCATAATTTCACCTCATACTCATTATGTTCATTAAGTTCTAATTGTTGCATATTAACCAAACGCATATTAACTATAGCATCAACAACAGTTGCACTATCTCCATTTTTGAGTATACCAATATCATCATATGCTTTAACTACTGCATCCCAGCATTCTTGTTTAGTAGTACATTTTTGCAAAATAATATCTGCTCTTTTAGGGCCTATTCCTTTTAACCCAATAACACCATCTCCAGCATCACCTGTTAATACTTGTTTATAATGATGCTTGAATGCTCTTTCTTCATCTACATCAATAAATTTCATAGCTATATTATATTTAGTACTACTATAATAATTAAAGTGATGTCCAGGTAATGAATATAGTACATCTTTATCTACTGCACATAATAAATACTTACTTGGATTATCACGTTTTTTACAAACAACAATGTGGTCTGCTTCCCATTTAGTATTCATATATGCATTAGAGTGTCGTTCCACAAATAAATATTTAAGGTCCCTTAAACCAGTAATAATTCTCCCAGTGCGATTACTTTTATATGTTGGATTAACATCATAGCAAAAACCTCTTCCACCTGTAAAATGTAATTCATATTCTTTACAGCCAGTAGCATCTAAAATACCTTGTATTTTATCTGAAGAGTGCTTATATGCTTGTTCTAAATCTAAACTATATGTGGAATGTGTTTCTTTATCATAAGTTTTATCATTTAAAATTTCAGCCCACTCTGTATCAGTATAAAAATCTTTACTTAATAATTCGTGTTGTTCCTCTAATGTAACAGCAGAACCATATATTATAGTATCTGCATCTATCAATGCTATATCATCTCTATAATGTATAACTTCACCTGTTCTGCCTAAATCTATATCTGTTATTTCAAACTCCATAATATCTCCTATTCTGCTACAGGCATAGGAATATTGTGAAACTTAAATAAAGGTACTTTACTTATTTCTTCCCAGCCTTTAACCATTGCATTAGCTAATCTTTTTTCCCATTGCTTTTTAGTGCCCTTTGGTACTCTAAGATATATAGCATCGTGAACTACATTAAAAATATACTTAACAACCTCGCATTGTTCCCATTCTATATTACTATCTAAATCTAATCTATCACAATCTGCTTTAATTAGATAATGTACTGCAAGTTTAGTAGTTTCAGCTCCAGAACCTTGTACTGGTCCATTAATACCATCAGTCCCAAGTTTAGGTTTTACCCTCCTACCTAATGCTGTAACATATACAAAATCAGGTTTCTGATAATTCTCCCATACATAGTTGTGATACTCTTTAAATTTACGATATTTTGCGAAATATGCATCTCTAATTTTTACTGCTTGGTCTAATGTTATCTCTAAACCATAACTAGTATATGCATAATCTACATATGCTTTAGCACTCATACCAAAAACAAAACCAAAGTTAACTGATTTAGCATCTGTTCTATCTTTATGTGTAAGATACTCATACTCTATATCAGCCATACCAGAAGATGCATTTGTATCTCCTTGTAAACCATCAGGGTGTAATTTTTTACCTGTTACTTGAGAAGCCATAGCTGTATGTAAATCTTCAGAGTTCATAAGTTGTTTATACATTTCTTGTTCACCAAATATTGTACAAGCTAATCTAAGCTCTAGTGTGCTATAATCTAACCCTATTACTTCTGTATCTTTAGTATCAGTCTTAAACAATTTTTGAAACTGTCTAGGTATTTGTTGAGAGTTAAATCCATTATCTAAATCTCCACCACTAGATGTAAATCTACCTGTTACTGCACCTGCGGGATTAAACTTAGTAAACATTTTATCAAAATTTATACTTGTTAAATATGATACTTCTTTTTTAGCTTTTTTAATGTCAATAATATATTTGGCTTTATTAGCTAATGATTTATTACTTAATGCATATCTAACTAATGCAGCGTGGTCAGACTCTTCAGTATTTAGATATTTACGAACCTGCTTATATGAATTAGGATTAAAACCTTCTGGTAATTCTAGTGTAAGCCTTTCAACAGTCTGAGAAGATTTTTCTAATAATTTATTACGTTCTTTTAAATCTACAACTAAACCATTTTGTTGATACTTTACTGCATATTTTAAAGATAAAATATCTACTTTATACGCTAAATTATTTTGAATAATATCTTGTATCTTTTTATCTTCCCACATTAATTTAAGTGCTAAAACATCAATAGCACTATATCTTAATTGTGCATTAGATAAATATGCACCTAATACAAATCCTTGTTTTTGTAGTGATTTTTTATCAAGTCCTTCATATAATTTACCATAGTGTAATTTTTCAGTAACTATATTTAAAGAGAATTTCATAAAATGTGGGTATGCAGATTTAACAGCATAGAATAAATCATCAAGTAATGCTGGAACTAAGTTTAGTGTACCTAAATCATAACTAGCATTATAAAATACTAAATGTAATTTTTTCATATAATCTTTAGTTTTTTCTAGCATTAGTGTATGATGTTGTTTATTGTATCCAATGGGTGCTAAATCTAAAAGGAATATTGTATCTATTGTAGAAGGTTGATAGAATTGTATAAGTCGTACATTAATATATAAACCTTGTGTTTCAATATCACAAAAAACTGGTTCTTGTGTACTAAAAACTGGCAACTCTTGTAATTTTGTAATTACTTTAACATTCATAATTTATCCTTAGTTTTTTAAGTCTATCTCTGACTGTAGTGTAGCCGAAGCCACACGAATTTATAATGCTGGTTTTTCAGTATCACTAATATTTTCTACATCACAACCATCAGACTCTAAGTTAGTTCCATCATCTTCCACACCTAAATCTTCAGCATCAATTCCACCACCTTCGTATGGTATGAATTTAGCAAATTGAACTCCCTTTAGATATAATTTAACATAGGCTTTACCTTCAAACTCAGTAATTGCCATATCTCCGTGAATTACACCTAATGAACCATCACCAACTCCTACTTCACCTTTAACTAATGGGTGTATTTCAGGAAATTTTTGTCCTTTAGAATTAAGAATAGCAATGTTTGATTTAACTATACCCTCTTTAGTTTTAAAGACTGAATTTGTTGACGCACTTAACACATAGTTTCCACTTGGTTTTTTTATCTTTGCACCATACTCATCTACACTATCAGACTCTACCATTTCAGGTTTTAAGAACGTTGTTGTAGGTTTAACTATTTTTGCAGGCTTATTTTCTCTCCAAAACTCATTTATTTGTTTTTGAATTTCTTTCGCTTGTTTAGCATCTACTATTGCACTAGCTTTATATTCAAAATCAAATGGGTCTTCACTTGTAAATTGCTTACCATATTTAGGAGAACCTGTGCCAGATATATATGTCCATTTTAATGGGAGCACTTTTGTTTTAAACTTCATCTTATATCCTTTTATTTCAGTTTATTTCATTTTAATTAAGCATTATCTTAACATTAAGTTTACTAAGTAAACTTGATAAAGCCTTCAAAGAAGACTCTACAAATTACTCAGCTACAGATGAATAATCTGGTTCTACTTTTAAAACTTCAAGTTGTGCTTTAGCATCAGCAGATACAATTTTACCATCAAGTAAATCATTTGTGATTGCCTCTTTAGAAGCAGCATATACTTTAGCAGTATCTTTTTTGATTTTTTGTGCTTGACGAGAAATTGTATACAATGGAGCACCATCAGTACCAACTATTTTAGAGTTTGTATCTTTTGTGAAATACTTTAAACTTGCTGGAAGCCACACATTACTTAATCTACATTGTATATGTGTTATATTACCTTCTTCATCTTTACGAGTAATAGCATCAACATCAACTCTTTGTCCACCTTTACCTGGTGATAAAACTTTTTCAAGTTTTTCAATAACTACTTTACTAACTTTACCTTCTGTACAAATGTTATGTACTTCTTCCCAAATTTGTTTTTTAGTTGCCATATTATATCCTTTAAATGCCTTGGCAGGCGAGTTTATAAGATAATCATACTTAATCTTAATCTTAATCTTAAATATGTTTTCTTAATAATATTATATCTAATTAATCTTAAATTAAAATTAAATTTCTATCATTATATGATAAAATTTAATCTATATTTAAATATATATTGTACTCTTAGCCCTTGAAATTGAAACATACATTAATCTCGCATAAGTATTATAATAATTATTAAATATGCTATTCTGTATATCTTTTTTATCTATGAATACAGTATTAAACTCATCTCCTTGAGCTTTATGCACAGTTGTTGCAAATGTATAAT
>Ga0256829_1002312_pt1 | contig 14340 bp, 12 predicted proteins | sample 131447metaG_FD_185979 | JGI IMG/M metagenome (GOLD analysis project Ga0256829, IMG submission 185979) | Hydrothermal vent microbial communities from Lau Basin, Pacific Ocean - 131-447 | ecosystem: Environmental > Aquatic > Marine > Hydrothermal vents | place: Pacific Ocean: Lau Basin | collected...
TATATAGAAACTATTTCAACTATTTCTTCTCGAAGTGCTGGTCCAGGTACGCGTATTAATATTGATGAATATATTGATGCGACTGAAAAAGGGCTTAAAATTTTTAGCGGTGCAAAGGAAACAAAAGCAATGCTAAATCTTAACCCAGCAATCCCCGCAATCGATATGCAAACAACGGTTATGGCAGAAATTAAAAAACCTAACGTAAAGCGTATTGTAGAAGAAGTTGAGAAAATGTTGTTAGAAATACAGAAGTATGTCCCTGGGTACCAAATGGTTGTTGCACCAACTCTAGATGATAATCGAATGCAAATTACTGTCAGAGTACAGGGGCTGGGTGATTATTTACCTAAGTTTGCAGGGAATCTTGATATTATTAATTGCGCTGCTATTGAAGTAGCAGAAAGATTTGCACAAAAACATTTCATAGGAGCTAGTGATGAGTAGTTCTAATATATTACTGTATGACACAACATTACGTGATGGTTCTCATGCGATACGTCACCAACTTACTAAAGAGCAAATCATAAAGTACGCTCAACTTGCAGATAGTGCAGGTGTCGGTGTCGTGGAGGTAGGTCATGGAATAGGCTTAGGAGCATCTTCGTTACAGATCGGAAAGAGCCTTTTAAGTGATGAAAAAATGCTATTAACTGCACGTGAAAATTTAAAGAATGCTCTTCTTGGTGTGCATGTTGTTCCTGGTTATGCAACTGTTGGCAAAGACCTGTCCAGAGCGATTGATTGTGGTGTGGATGTTATCAGGGTTGCAGCTCAATGTACTGAAGCAGACACTACTGAGCAGCATATATCTTATGTGAGAGAGAAAGGGCGCCGAGTATTTGGCGGGCTAATGATGTCACATATGATATCACCCGAAATGCTGGTTCAAGAAGCTCTAAAGATGGAATCTTATGGTGCAGAGGGTATAACAATATTGGACTCTGCGGGCACTTTCTTGCCTGAAGATATTACTGAACGTTTTGAGTTGTTAACTAGTGCTTTAAAAGTGCCTGTTGGATTTCATGGGCATAATAACTTGGGGATGGCGATAGCTAACTCTTTAGCGGCAGTAGAGGCTGGGGCACATATTATCGATGGGTCTATTTGTGGTTTCGGAGGAGGTGCTGGAAACTCAAGTATTGAGTTGTTAGCAGCAGTATTTTCTAAGCTTGGTATTAATACAGGCGTAGACCTGTATAAAATATTAGATGCGGCAGATGAAGCGGAAGATATTTTTAAAGTGTTACCTAAAATTACAAGCTCAAGTATTGTAAGCGGCATAAGTGGTGTTGTATCAGTGTTTTCTAAGCCTGTAGCACGAGCTGCTGAAATTTACGGTGTTGACCCTAGGGATATTTTTATTGAATTAGGCAGGCAGGGGGCGGTTGCTGGCCAAGAGGATTTGATTGTTGAAGTTGCGCAAGTCTTAGCTGGTAGAGAGTGAAAAACATGAAAGATTTTATCAAAAATGATATCAATAAATCTATGCAAAGGCTTGTTCCTAACCTAAATTCTTTAAAAGGGAAGACAATTCTCATAACTGGTGGAACTGGCTTTGTTGGTAGTTGGGTAGCTAGGACACTGGCGTGGCTCAATGATGAGTTTGAGTTTGGGTGTCGTGTGATCCTTTTAGCAAGGACGCCTGAAAACTTACAGAAAAGTGATTCGGACTTATATCACAGAGATGATATGTCCTTTATCCGTTCAGATATAAGAAGTTTGCATAGCTTGCCAAAGGATATTAATTATATTATTCACGCTGCTGCCAGCCCTGATAATAGAGTTCATATGTCAGATCCCGTAAATACAATGGATGTGATTGCGATGGGGACAAAGGCAGTCCTTGAGGCAGCTTCAAGATTGGCTGATATTGAAGGTATCATTCATATCAGTTCAGGTCAGGTTTATGGCGGGGCACCTGATAATGGAGTTGCATTAAGTGAAGCGATGGCGGGAGGTTTTTTGAAAGGGAACGTCACTTCAATTTACCCTGAGGCGAAGCGCTATGCAGAAACATTTTGTTTAGCATATAGAAGTCAGTATAAGTTACCTATTAATATTGTGCGCCCCTTTTCTTTTATTGGACCATTTCAGAGTTTAAATAAACCATGGGCTATTAATTCTTTTCTGCAAGAGGCCTTAAATAAACAGCCCATGCGTATGGTTGGTAACGGTAAGCCTCAAAGAAGTTACTTGTACGCTTCAGATATGGCAGCTTGGTTGTTAGTTATACTTGCAAATGGCGAAAGAGGTAGTATCTATAATCTGGGTTCATCAGAAGGAAAATCGCTTCAGGATGTGGCGAATAAAATTAATAGAATTATTCCTAACCCTGTTGAAATTATTGTGCAGAACCACAATGATGATGACTCCAAATTTATACCAAATGTAAATCATGTTATTGAGCAATTGCAGGTGGAGGAAGTATTCACCTTTGATGAGGCATTAGAGCATACGATCAAGTGGAATAGTGACTATTTCAAAAGTAAGGATGAAGCATAATGACGAAGGTGCGGGTAGCTGACTATGTGGCTAATTTTTTATCTCAGGCATTAGGTGTAGAGGATGTGTTTTTAGTAACAGGTGGCGGAGCGATGTTTTTGAATGATGGGATTGCGAAGCATAAGAAGTTAAATGCTATTTGTAACCATCATGAACAAGGATCTGCAATGGCTGCAGTTGCTTATGCAAAATATAAAAACTCCTATGCAGTAGCTATGACTACAAGTGGTTGTGGGGCTACAAATGCAATTACAGGGTTGTTAGATGCATGGCAAGATAATACACCGGTTTTCTTTTTGTCTGGTCAAGTTAAGAAAAAAGAAACTGTTCACAATTCAAAATATTCACTACGTCAGGTGGGGGTGCAGGAAGCTAATATAATCCCTATAGTTGAATCCATTTCAAAATATTCTGTGATGATAAATAACCCTAACGAAATTGCTTATCATTTAGAAAAGGCAGCACACCTTGCGATGTCAGGTAGACTCGGCCCTGTATGGCTTGATATACCTCAAGATATTCAAGGGTCATTTATTGATGAGGATGAGCTGGTTCATTTTGATGCTAAGGATATGGGTAACATCTCTAGAGATAGTATAGATAAAGGCGTTTTCTCTGTTGTTGATGCTTTGAAACAATCTAAACGGCCTATAGTGGTTGCAGGAAATGGAATCAGGCTTGGTAATGCTGTTGATGAATTTAGATGCTTTATAAGTAAGTTTGAAATTCCAGTTGCAACTTCTTATTTAGGGATAGATTTAATTCCAAGTGATGATGACTATTATGTGGGGCGCTTAGGCATAAAAGGGGATAGAGCAGGAAACTTTGCGATACAGAACTCAGATTTGGTTATAGTGCTTGGTTCTAGGCTAGCTGTAGGTTTGACGGGATTTGAATATGACTTGTTTGCACGCGAAGCAAAAGTTATTGTTGTAGATATAGACCCTGTGGAGCATCAAAAAAATACAGTTAAAATAGATAAGTTAATCATTTCAGACGTGAAACCTTTTTTGAAAGAAATAAATGTTTGTGGTTACGAAGGTTTGAAGAGGGATGAATGGAAGAAAACCTGCCAGTATTGGCGTAATCACTGGCCTGTAGCTTTACCTGAATATGAGCAAAAAGATAAAAAAGTTAATATGTATACTTTTATAGCACACTTGTCTAACTATATGAAAAAGGACACAGTTGTAGTATCTGACGCAGGGTCTGCGTATTATGTTACAGCTCAAGCTTTAAAAATATCTGATCAACAGCGATATATTACATCTGGTGCTCAAGCGGATATGGGTTTTAGCATACCTGCTGCAATAGGAGCATCCGTTGCAAAGAAAGGAGAAGCAGTCGCTATCACGGGTGATGGTTCTTTTCAAATGAATATTCAAGAATTGCAGACTATTATTCACAATCAACTGCGAGTAAAGTTTTTCGTATTGAATAACAATGGTTATTTGTCAATTCGTACTACGCAAAGTAAGTTTTTTGAAGGTAGGCTGCTCGGTACAGATATTAATAGTGGTATTTCCTTCCCTAAACTGAATAAGATTGCAGATGCATATGGGTATGAATACTTTTGTGCGGAAACCCTTGCCGAGCTGGATGACGTTCTGAAAAAAACAATGCAAGCTACTTGTCCTGTTATTTGTGAAATAATGTGCTCGGAAGATCAAGAGATTATACCAACAGTAGCCTCCATGAAACGTGAAGATGGTACTATGGTTTCAAAGCCTACAGAGGATATGTATCCTTTTTTGAGTAGGGACGAATTTAATGAGCAAATGATTGTAAAACCCGTGAGTGAATAATTATGAACATAGCCATCCTTGGTGCTACCAGCCAAATAGCTAAAGATTTGATTTTATCGTTTGCTCAATACACGGAACATCAGTGCGTTCTCTTTTCACGCTCACCAAACAAGGTTTCTGACTGGCTGGCAGCAGAGCTGGTTACTTCTGTATACCCATCATATAGTTATGCTGACTTTCCCCATGGTGCATATGATGCCATTATAAATTTTGTCGGTGTAGGTGATCCTGCTCGGGCTAAAGAAATGGGCGCAGCTATTTTTGATATTACTTATCAATATGATCAACTGGCTTTAGACTATCTTAAGGTGCACCCTGCATGTAAATACATATTTATGAGTAGTGGTGCGGTATATGGGGATATTTTTTCTAAGCCAGCAGATAATAACAGTGTTGCTCAAGTGCCGGTTAATGATTTAGATGATACAAATTGGTATGCAATAGCTAAGCTGTACGCAGAAGCAAGGCACAGGGCAATGCCAGACTACGGAATCATTGATGTGCGCGTATTCAATTATTTTAGCCATCGCCAAAATCTCTCTGCACGCTTTCTTATTACCGATATGTTGCGAGCAATTCTCAATGAGGAAGTATTTGAAACTTCATCAGAAAATATTGTTCGTGATTTTTTACACCCATATGATTTCCATCAGCTAATAGAGTGTTTGTTGGCAGCGGGTCATCAGAATACAGCCGTAGATTGTTATACACGTAGCCCTGTTGATAAAAAGCAGCTGTTATCCGCGATGAAAGATGCGTTTGGCTTAGATTACGAGATAATGGGTGCGGATGTAGGCGTGAATGCTACAGGTTGCAAATTACACTATTATTCATTGTATAAGGTGCTAGAGCAGCAGTTTGATTATAAGCCGAAATATAGCTCGATTGAAAGCGTTTTGAACGAATCAGCGTTGATTCTTCAGCAAAAGCTATGACTATTATTTTTTTAGGGCGTGTTGCACAGGCTCTTTTAGCATTGATTTCATTGAGAGTTATGACTGCAGTGCTGTCACCAGAAGAAGCAGGGCGTTGGGCACTGTTGATTGCGATGATTTCTTTTTTTGTGCTTGGTTTTGTAAATCCAGTAGGTATGTTCATCAATCGACGCTTACATACTTGGGTGGAGTTCGGGAAAATTAGACATTACATGTTTTACTATGTGGAATATCTTGTTGTTGTTGCAATCTTGGCAAGTGTTTTGCTTTATGCTGCAAGCTTTGTTTACACGCCTGTGCCAGGAATGTCGTTACTTTGGGTAATACCCCTTGTGGGGTGTTCGATTGTTTTTGCAACATTGAACCAAACATACACACCCTCTTTGAACTTGCTTGGTTATCGAGGTTGGTTTGTTATTCTTTCTGTTGTGACTGTTCTCATAAGTTTATTAGCTTCATTTTCATTAGTGTACTGGTTTACTCCACGAGCTGAACTGTGGCAGACGGGTCAGCTGATTGGTCAGGCTGCTTTGGCAGTCGTTGGGGGAGTGCTTTTTTTTCACTTCTCAGAAAAACATAAAGAAAAAAGCAGTGATGTGAAATCACTGCGATTAAGCATGGCAAAACTCATGGTGTTATTCGGTTTTGCTTGGCCTCTTGTGATATCAGTGTTGTTGACATGGGTGCAGACACAATCCTATCGTTTTCTTGTTCAAGAGATGATTGGTTTGCAAGCTTTGGGACTGTTTACCATTGGTTATGGTGTGAGTGCCGCTTTGATTGCTTCTTTCGAATCAGTGATAAGTGCATATTTTGTCCCAATATTTTATAAGCGTATATCATCTGAGAATGAGCATGAACAAGTTCTAGCTTGGTCTGAATATGCATCGGTGATGTTGAGTAGTTTGTTAATCATAGTTGGGGTTATGATGGCGTTCTCTCATGAAATCGCTTTAGTATTGTTGGATGAAAGCTTTGCTTCAGCAGCGCAGTTTATTGTATGGGGGGCATTGGCAGAGCTAGCGCGTGTAATTGTAGGTGTTTATGCGTTACGTGCACACGCAGGTATGGATACGAAGAAGCTTATTATTCCTAATATGATTGCAGCAATATCAGCGCCACTATTTATTGTAACGTTTGTCCCTAGTTGGGGAGCAAATGGTGTTGGAATGGCTTTGGCTCTGGCTGGTGGCTGTGCTATTCTATCTAATCATTTCCTATTATCAAAATCATTTGACTTTATTATGCCATGGAAGAAATTAGGTCTCTCTGGTATTATTATGTTGTTATTTATAGGTTTTGGAGTGCTGCTACATGGAGCATTTGGAATGAGCGAGTCTTGGAGTGAATCATTGTTACGGTTGATCTTTATCGGTGTGGCATTGCTGTATGTTTTATATGTTCTGTTGCGTTCTGATATAAAGAGAGAGGTGATTTGATTGAAGGTGTTATATGTTGATCTTGAATATGATTATGGTATTCAATCACGAGGGTTCAATGCTATAGGTCAAGATGGGTTTAAAAAATCAATGGAAGATTTGGGGCATGATGTTGCGACATTTTATTACGATGATTACTTAAATAAGCTTCCTGAGTTGCAGATAGAAGTTTGTGCGTATGCAGATGCTATTCGACCTGATTTGATATTCTTTTCATTGTACCAAGAACAATTTACCCATGAGACTCTGCGTTATCTGAAATCTAAATACCAAACGATAAACTGGTTTGGTGATGACCAATGGCGGTTTGATGAGTTTACTTCTCAATATGCCAATGATTTTACTTGGTGTGTGACGACAGATATGTTTTCTATTGAAAAATACCACGCTATAGGGCAAAAACTTGTAATTTATAGTCAATGGGCGGCGATTGATGCGCATGCATCGGATGTTTCGCGAGAAAATCATGGTTATCAATATGATGTTTCTTTTGTTGGTGGCTATCACCCTTATCGTCAATGGTTTATAAAACAGTTAGAAAAATCAGGTGTGCACGTCGATGTGTTTGGACATGGGTGGGAGCGAGGGCCTTTAAGTAGCACTGAAATGAATCGTGTTTTTATGGAATCTAAAATTAATTTGAATATATCAAATAGTAGTAGTTTGGATATATCCTATGTGTGTTCATCGTTTCGGGCATGTGTCAATACATTGAGAGGAGTGAAAACCGCAAGTCAAATCAAAGCAAGAAATTTTGAAATTCCATTTTTTGGTGGCTTTCAACTTACGGATTATGTTCCAACGCTTGAGAAATATTTTCAAATTGGAAAAGAAGTTAGTTGCTACACTTCTCCAAGTGAGGCAGTAAGGTTAGTTCAGTATTATTTAAGTCATGATCAAGAGCGGGAAGAAATAAGAGCTTTGGGACAGAAAAGAGCTATTTCGGAACATGGGTATAGCCACAGGTTTGAGGAAATTTTTAAGGTGATTGCATGAGAAAAGCAGCAATAGTGGTGGATTCCTTTTATAGTAATAATCGCCTGTTTGATTTAAGTGATACAATTGCCAATAGAGATAACTGTTTGCTTCCATTCGCACGGTTGAGAGAAGAGTGCAAAAATCAGGGGATAGATTTAGCAACATCAGATGTTCACCCTGAAGAATCTTCGGAGATTGTCATTTATAATGATATACCCCTAGTTCTTCCTAAGCCTGTGGATGGACAGCGTCGCTATTTGTTGTTATTTGAAAGTGAGTTGATTCGACCTGATAACTGGGAGTTAAGTCACCATAATAAATTTGATAAAATATTTACTTGGCATGATGATTATGTTGATAATGACACATACTTTAAAATAAATTTTTCACATGAACTGCCAAAGTTTATTAGTAAGCGTGTTCAGAAAGAAAAGCTTTGTTGTATCATTGCAGGAAATAAAAAAGTTCAGCATCCTTTAGAGCTTTATTCAAAAAGAACCGAAGTTATCCGTTGGTTTGAGAAATGTCATTTTGAGGATTTTGATTTGTATGGCATGGGTTGGGATGAATGTCAGTATTTCGGTGGGAAAGTAAAGGGGATGCTAAAGAGAATAAAACCGTTGAGTCAGATGTTGGCAGCAAGCTATCCTTCATATAAAGGTCGCGTTGAAAGTAAAAAAGATACGCTAGAGCAATACAAGTTTTCCATATGTTTTGAAAATGCAAAAGATATTCCTGGTTATATTACAGAAAAGATATTTGATTGTTTCTTTGCGGGCTGCGTGCCTGTATATTGGGGTGCAAATAATGTATCGAAACATATTCCTAAGGATTGTTTTATTGATATGCGAAAGTTTTCGGGTTATAAAGATATGTATCAATATATGAAAAATATGAGTGATGAGGAATATTTAGATTACTTAAATGCTATCGAAAGGTTTATTTTATCCGATAAAAGCTATCAGTTTTCGACAGGATATTTTGCTAAGACGATTACAGAACAGATATTAGCCTAGTGAATATTCTGACTTCTCATTCTCCTGATCCTTTGGTATGTATTTGTATTCCGACTTATAATGCTGAGCATACAGTGCGAGAAACACTTGAGTCGATTTGTGCGCAAACATATTCAAATCTGGTTATCCATGTTTCTGATAATGCTTCGACTGATGATACATTGAAGGTTGTTGCATCCATCAGTGACTCTCGTATTCATATCCACCCACAGCAAGAAAATATTGGGGGGGAAGGTAATTTTACACGCTGCATTCAACTAGCCGAAGGTAAATACACTGCAATATTTCATGCAGACGATGTGTATCAACCAGAGATGGTTGAGAAACAGGTACATTTTTTAGAAGCTAACTCTGAGGTTGGTTCCGTGTTTACGCAGGCATTTACGGTTGATGAACATGGGAAGCGTACAGGGCTGATTGGTCGCGTTCCTGAAAAGGGTAAAGAAGGCAAGCCGATTGGTTTTGAGGATTTGCTTAAGATGATGTTGCGACATCATAACTTTTTGGTATGTCCAAGTGTATTGGTTCGAACCGATATTTATAAACAGCATATTAAGGAATGGGGAAGTAGCTTGTTTCAATCCGCCTCGGATATTGACACATGGCTACGGCTTAGCAGGATAAAACCTATTGCGGTTCTGAATGAACCTTTGATGGATTATCGAATAAGCACAGCACAGTTTTCTGAAAAAATAAGAAATAGAACGGAGAAGACAGACTTTTTTTTAGTGATGGATTATTATTTGGGAAAGGATGAAGTGCGTAACTTTTTAAGTGAAAAAGATTTTCTCCACTATGGTTGGCTGGAGCGACACGAGTCGGTGGCTTGCGCCATTAATTTGTTGAAGCAAGGTAGGAAAGGTGAGGCTAGAGCGTTGTTGAAGGGTGTGGTTTGTTGGGATGCTTTGCGAGCAGCAGTCCGTACTAAGCGAGGATTCGCTACATTAATGGTAGCTATATTGTTAAATCTATTGATGCCCATAGCAAGTCTCACTACTTATTGTGGAAGGTTTAGAAGGTGATAGTTATTTGGGGTTTAGCCTGTAGATGCATATGGTAAAGTTTAAAGTTAGAAAGTTATATGGAGTAAACTTTTCGATTGCCATACTAAGTGTAATCATTATGTCATGGTTACTTTATCCCTTTGCTGTATCATGGGTATTCCCTAATTCAATAAGGCTGGGTTTTATTCTGTTGTGGAGTACTATTTTCTTTTGGGTTTCTTTTAGTACAGTGAAAATTAAATTTCGACCTAGTGCGTTGAATAAGTATGAACGTTATTTTTTTATTGGTATCGGTATTTATTTTGCATTCCTGTTTCTAGCTACATTTGTTTTTAATGATGGCCAATTGTATTATTTTATGAGTTATATCATGAAATATGTATTTTTGATTTTTCTTCTTTTAGTCTTAACAAAGAAACATATCGTATGGTCATTTAGATTATATATGTATTTATGTAGTGTCTTGGTTTGTTTTTCTATGATTAACATTGTGGGGCTTTATAATCAGTGGTGGGGTTTGGAAGAGCTTGAAATACTTCAGGGTGTTGAGTTTCCCAGAGTGGTGTGGTTTTCCTGGAGTGGTTATGATGGGATGGCTCGAGTCTTTAGTGATGTCCCTAATTTTTTTCGTGTTCAGTCTTATAGTATTGAGCCGGGAAGTTTTGCATTAGCTTTATTGCCTGCTATTTATTGGGCGGTTTTTGTAGAAAAGAATAAATTTATACAGTTTATATTAATGTCAGGTTTATGTGCTACTTGGTCTTTAGGGGCTTTACTGGCATTAGTTATGGTTATTTTATTACTTGTGCTTATTAGACCTTCTTTTTATAAGGAGAGTATTTTAACCCTTTGCTTTGGAGTTTTTCTATTTCTTGCTGGACATTGGTTGTTAACGCAGGTTGTAGAGCCCACCGTTGTAGAGCCCACCGTTGTAGAGCCCACCGTTGTAGAGTCCACCGTTGGAGATCGCAGTATTTCTTTGACCCATAGAGTTGAAGAACTGATGACTATAAGAAACTTTTTAAATCAAAGCCCAGAAGGAGCAGGAGCAGGAGAAGGAAGAAGGTCAGCGCAATCATCTTTGTCGATTGGCTATGGGAATGTATTTGTAGATGCTGGAGTTTTTGGCGGTTTAGCGTATTTAATTGCGTACTTTATCTTGGTTATTGGAGTTATCAGTAGGCTTTGGTATTACCGAAAAGGAGATGGGTTATTATGTATGGCTATGTATGCAATTGGTTTTTCATTGTTAACAGGTGCTTTTTTCGGATTTCAGAGAGAGCAGCCTGATGCAAGTTTTTGGATGATGTGGATATTGGCAAGCTTTATTGTAATATCCAAGAGAGTTCGTTGAGATGAATGCAGAAGTGAGTGTGGTGATTCCTTGTTACTGCTGCAGAGAAACAATTGCACGAGCGGTTGACTCTGTGGCGAACCAAACTCAATTACCTAAACAATTGATTTTAGTTGATGATGGTAGCCCTGATGAGGGCAATACATTTCAAATGTTGAATTATTTAAAGGATAAATATTCTAAATATTTTCAAATAGATGTTATTTCTTTAGATGAGAACCAAGGTGTGAGTGTGGCTAGAAATACAGGCTGGGACATGGCGACAGAGCCATATGTAGCTTTTTTGGATGCAGATGATTCATGGCATCCCAAAAAAATTGAGTTGCAGTACCAATGGATGATGAAGCATAAAGGTTGCGTATTATCTGGTCATCGTTGTGGGATATGGGCAAACAGCAAGGAGAGTATTGAGGCTTTATCTAAAGATGTAACTCGAATTGGCAAGTTTTCCATGATGTTAAAGAACCCTTTTTCAACACCTACAGTTATGTTGAAAAGTAATATTCCTTTTCGATTTAGGGTGGAGTCCTTGTATGCTGAGGACTACTTATTGTGGCAGCAGATTTTATATTCGGGGAATAAGGTGGTAAGAATTGAATTAGAACTTGCTTATGTTCATAAAGGACTTTATGGGGATGATGGGCTGAGTAGCCACATGTGGGCTATGGAGAAGGCTGATATTCTGAACTATTGGATTCTTTGGAGGCAGTCACTTATTGGTTTGATAGCTGCGTCATGCCTCACTATTTATTCATTTTTGAAATATATACGTCGAATTATTGTGGTGAACTTTAGGTGAAAGAGGTGAATGAATTGGGTGACAGAATAAAGGTTATGCGTGTAGTAACTGCGCCATATTGTATAGACTTTCATTTAGCTTATACTTTAAAAAACATGCAAAATGATTTTGAAGTATGTGTGGTTGGAAATGGTGTTAGTAAGTTTCGAGACAGTTATCCAAACATTGTATGGGTTGATTTGCCTTTAGAGCGGAAGCCCTCCTTACTAAAGGATATAACTGCAACGGTTCGGTTATATCGTTTGATTCGAAAGTGGAAGCCTGATGTGACTCATTCATTAATGCCCAAAGCAGGTTTAATTGCTGCAATAGCAGCTTTTTTGGCAAGGGTTCCCGTTCGCATGCATACTTATACAGGTCAAGTCTGGGCGACGAAATCTGGTGCTTCTAAGTATGTGTTGTGGTTTTTTGATTGGGTGGTTAATGCATTGAATACAGTTTGCTTAACTGATAGCAAATCTCAATCATTATTGCTCGCAAATCATTATATTTGTCATAGAGGTAAGCCGTTACCCATTATTTCTCAAGGTTCTTTATCTGGCGTTGATCTGTCGCGGTTCAATCGTGTTACTCTTCGTAGTAAAGCAGATAATCTTCGAGGTAAACTTGGCATAGAAGAGGGTACCTTTATTTTTTCGTACATTGCTAGGAAAACACGAGATAAGGGCGCAATTGATATGTTGCTTTCCTTCCTTCAAGTAGTTGAAAAATATCCTGATGCTAAATTACTGTTTGTTGGCCCAGATGACTCTCTTGGAGAAGTTGATAAATTGTTTTCTTGTAACCCCGTACTTGAGAGTAGTGTTATAAGAGTGGATGAAGCCGTAACTAATCATGAAGTGTATTTAATGTTATCGAATGTTTTATGTCTTCCAAGCTATAGGGAAGGTTTTGGTTCGATTGTGATTGATGCAGCATCTTTAGGGGTTCCTACAATCGGTTATGAGATTATGGGTTTGATTGATGCGGTAGTGAAAAATGAAACAGGGGTGCTTGTCCCTGTGGGTAATAAAGCTTCCTTTGCAGGTGCTATGATTAATTTTGTTGAAGACCCTGAATATGTAATAAAATTGGGGGAGGCAGCTAAAGAAAGAGTATATAAGTACTTTGATGCAAATATTATTTATGCTGAACAAAAGAAATTTTACCATAATGAAATCAAAGCTGTTTATAATGAATAAAGCTTTGCTTACTGGGGCAACAGGTTTTGTGGGTGGTGCTGTTGTGCGAGAGCTTTGTCATCGTGGTGAAAAAGTAGTTGCTGCAGTGCGCTCATATTCGGATGCTTTGCCTACAGCGGTGAAGCAAGTGCAGGTTGGAGGTTTGTCAGTAGACACGGCTTATACAGAAGCCTTGCAAGATGTAGATGTCGTGATTCATGCGGCTGCTCGAGTACATATTATGGATGATGATGCCAGTGACCCTTTGGCTGAGTTTCGTAAGGTCAATGTGGAGGGTACGTTGAACTTGGCAAGACAGGCTGCTGAAGCAGGTATTCAAAGGTTTGTCTTTATGAGCTCTATTAAAGTGAATGGTGAAAGTACGGAACTCGGTAAACCATTTACAGCTGAGGATAATATCACAACACAGGACCCATATGGTTTATCCAAATGGGAAGCTGAGCAAGGATTACTTCAAATTGCCAAAGAAACGGGTATGCAAGTTGTAGTGATTCGACCACCGTTGATTTATGGCGAAGGTGTTAAAGCTAATTTTAAGAAAATGATGCATGGTGTTGCCAATGGTTTGCCCTTGCCTTTGGGGGCAGTGCATAATAAACGTAGCTTGGTTGCTTTGGATAACTTGGTGGATTTCATTATTCTGTGTGCGCAACACCCTAAAGCTGCGAATGAAGTGTTTTTGATTTCGGATGGTGAAGATGTTTCGACCACTGAGTTGTTACAGAAAGTCGCTAGGGCTATGGGTAAAAGGGTGTGGTTGCTGCCAGTACCTGTGGGTTTGATGACTCTTGCAGCCAAGCTTTTAGGTAAAGAAGATGTTGCCAATCGTTTGTTTGGCTCTTTGCAGGTGGACAGTAGCAAGGCAAGGGAAATATTAGGCTGGCAGCCTGTGGTGACCATGGATGAACAATTGAAAAAGATGGTAGGCACGAAGTAATGAAGCGAGTGTTTGATGTGGTTTTGGCATTGGTTGGATTGCTACTTTTGGCTGTTCCGATGTTGGTTGTGGCAGTGTTGGTGAAGCTCACATCCAAAGGTTCTATCCTGTATTGGTCGGATAGGGTGGGGAAAGATAACCAGATTTTTAAAATGCCTAAATTTCGTAGCATGAAGGTGGATACACCTGCCGTTGCCACGCATTTATTGGAAGACCCGAAAAGTGTACTCACACCGATTGGTGATTTCTTGCGCAAATCCAGTTTGGATGAGCTGCCTCAATTATGGTGTGTTTTTAAAGGAGATATGAGCTTTGTTGGTCCACGCCCTGCGTTGTTTAACCAAGATGATTTAATTGCCTTAAGGACAGAAAAAGGTGTACATCGTT
>Ga0256829_1002313_pt1 | contig 14329 bp, 15 predicted proteins | sample 131447metaG_FD_185979 | JGI IMG/M metagenome (GOLD analysis project Ga0256829, IMG submission 185979) | Hydrothermal vent microbial communities from Lau Basin, Pacific Ocean - 131-447 | ecosystem: Environmental > Aquatic > Marine > Hydrothermal vents | place: Pacific Ocean: Lau Basin | collected...
TGTTTGTGACCCCCGCCACATTACTCTCTGACTCTCCATGTCGCATCGCAATATAGGTGTTGCCGCTTTTCCGCACATAGCGGGTGAGTTCATCCAGAGATCCGATGGCAATGATGTTTCCCGCGGGATCTTTCCAGAGAGGAATCGCGCTTGCCCAAAAACGCTGGCGCGAGATAGACCAATCGCGCGCTCCTTCAAGCCATTTGCCAAAACGGCCTTCTTTAATGTGAGCGGGAGACCAAGAGATGTTCCGCGCATTTTTGAGGAGTTCGTCTTTTATTTTTGTAACCGATACAAACCACGACGTTGTTGCGTAGTTTAAAAGCGGGGTATCACAACGCCAGCAGTGGGGATAGCTGTGCACAATATTCTCCTTTGCAAAGAAAGCGCCGTGCTCTTGCAAGAAGCGGATGATGGCGGTGTCGGTGCCCAGGCGCACGCGGTCATCATCAGATCCCGGTTTCACCTCTTTGCCTGCAAAGTCAGTTACTTCGGGACGAAAGGTGCCGTCCGGCGCAACATGTTGCACGAAGGGAAGGTTCTCTTTTTTGCCAAGCGCCATATCATCCTCACCAAAGGCGGGAGCGATGTGTACAACGCCTGTACCTGTGTCAGTTGTAACAAAATCGGCGGCATAGACTTTCCAGCCGTTTTCATGATTTTGAAGCGTCGTGTCTTTCTTGTAGTAGGGAAAGGGCGGTTCGTACTCAAGGCCAACGAGCGCTTCCCCTGAACACTCTCCCTCTTCTTTATAGTCCGTATCGCCAAACAGCTTCTCCTGCGCCCCGCGCGCGTAAATATATGTGCGGGAGTGGCTGCCTTCGGTATAGGTGGCGATACAATAGTCAATGCCCTTCCCCACCGCGAGCGCCACATTGCCCGGCAAGGTCCACGGCGTCGTCGTCCAGGCAAGCAGGTACACATCACCCGAGAGCCCTATTCTTTCAGGATTCGTCACCTTGAACTTCACCGTCACCGCAATGTCCTTTACCTCTTTATACCCTTCTGCAACTTCTTGTTGCGAAAGAGTCGTCTCACAACGCGGACAGATGTGCAAAGAGCGGTAATCCTCATAGACAAAACCTCTGTCATAAATCTGCTTAAAAACCCACCATACACTCTCCATAAACGAGGGGTCCATCGTGTAGTACGCGTGATCCATATCTACAAAACGCCCGATACGCGGAATAAATTCTTTCCAGTAGTCGGCGTACTCAAGAACGCGCGCGCGGCACCGCTCGTTGAATTTTTCAATACCGTACTCTTCTATATCTTTTTTGTGTTTAAAGCCAAGCTCTTTTTCAACAAGATTTTCTATCGGCAAGCCGTGGCAATCCCACCCCCATACACGCGGCACCCTATAGCCACGCATCGTCTTATAGCGCGGGATCGCGTCTTTTATCACGCTTGCCACAATGTGCCCATAGTGGGGCTTACCGGTAGCAAAGGGCGGACCATCATAAAAGGCAAACGTGCCGCTTGGCGCCTCCTTCTCCAAAGATTTTTCAAAAATATGCGCTGCGCGCCAAAAAGCGAGGATCTCTTCCTCGCGCTGCGCGTGCGCAGATACTTTTTTATCCTGCATAGAAATCATCCTATCGCTTTGGAGGCAAAAAGGAAACGCCCGCCGAAGGCGGGCGTAAGAGACTTCATGAACGGTAAGGGAAGTTTGCTTCCCTTACGAAATTGTTACTTCCTTGTCGCAGAAGAAGCCCAGCAGCGGGCGTACATATTTGGACGCCCGTAATTGCGGCGGCTCTCCCGACTCTTGCGCCTGTAGTGGGCACTGCCGCCATTTCCCCTCTCGTCCGGCGAAGGGAAGGACTCCACGTACTGGACGAGAAAGGTGGGGAGACTGTCAGGGGGCAGGCCGCTTGGGTCTGGACTCGTCCGCAACTGACGCACCGCCCAGAGGTAGGCCTCCTGCGTGCGCGCCACTGCCTCATAGGGAAGAAAGGGGGCATACCGGCGCGCTGCTTCTCCGAAAACCCCCGTGATGTCCTTGTGGCACGACGGGATCAACTCCTCCACTCTCGCGTGGAAAGCGGAGAAATCTTTCCTACTTATCTTCTTTTGCATAGGAAACCTCCTTGCGTTGAACATTCGTCTGCAAAAGCAGTCCGAGGGGGGCTGTAGCACAGGGGAGCTCTTCTACGCAGTGCGCGGTTTACATTTTCTCCGGTGCAGGAATACCGAGAAGAGTGAGTCCTTTTTGCATCGCGCGTGTAAAAGCATGCACGAGCACAATTTTATGTGCCTCGTGCTCTCCCCCAATTATGCGCTCTTTTGCGTAAAAAGAATTCCAGGTGCCCGCGAGTTCGGTAAGATATGTCGCGAGAATATTGGGGGCGAGCATCATCTGAGCACGCGCGACAACATCGGGGAAACGGACGAGAAGACGGGCGAATTCATAGGGCTTGGGGGGCATGGCAGAAGCAGCTTCTGCCGAGGCGCTTTCCCTCCCTTCCCCCTTGGCGGTGCGCAAGACCGAGCGGGCACGCACAAGGGCGTACTGAAGATACGGCCCGGAATCACCCTCAAGAGAAAGAGACTGTACAGGGTCAAAAATAATATCAGCGCCGGGTGACTGGCGTAGAATCATATATTTTACTGCGCCGACGGCTACTTGCTCTGCGATGATAGGATCTGCGTTTTTTTCGCGCGCGCGCCGTATAACATCCTCTAAAAAGCGGGCAGCGGTAATGATGTTCCCCTCCCGCGACGACATTTTTCCCGTTGTGAGGCGCAGAGTACCATGCGCAATATGAACAGTCTTTTTTGCCAGAAGGGGGGCAATATCTTCAAGCGCTGCGCGCACGACCGCAAAGTGCCCCTTTTGCTCTGCAGAGGTGATAACGAGGGATTGGTTGCTTGCCCACCGCTCCTCTTTTAAGAAGGCGAGACCAATGTCTTTCGTCTCATATGTGGGCGTACCGCGAGAAGTCACAAAAACAAGGGTATGCAGTCCTTTCTTCTCGCCCCGATAAACAAGAGCACCTTCGCTTTTCTCAAAAATGCCCGCCGCCACTCCGTCCTGCACAACACGCAAACCGATGTCTATCGTATCGCTGTCATAAAATGTATAGTCAAAATGCGTACCCAGTAAACGATAGAGTCGCTCAAACTCCTCCATGGAAACGTCTCGCCCGCGCCGCCATGTTTCAAGAAGGGCGCGTTCGTGCGCGGAGAGTTTTTCCGGGTGGTCTTGTAGGGAAACAACACGGTAGAGAGAAACATTGAGCTGGTCAATTTCTTCGCGCGCTTTTTCGCTCTCCTCATAGGCGCGTGATCCATGCGCGTATGCTTTACCGATCTCCGCTGCCGTTGAGGGCTCTTTAATGCGCGCCTGCGCAAGGCCCCATAGCGCCTTAGCAACATGGGGACCGACATCACCACCAAAAGTGTCTCGGGCAACTGTTGCGCCACTGTTTTCTATAAGGCGGGAAAGCGCCTCGCCCAGTACCGCGCCAACAAGATGCCCGATATGCATTTCCTTAAAAGGATTGGGGTTCCCGTACTCAATGAAAACGCGTTTCTCTTGTTGTATTTTTTGCTCTCTCCGCACCTGCGCGTCTGTCGCCATTTCTTCAAGGAGGGGGGTGAGTGCGCGAGGGGTGAGGCTGATATTGACGAAACCCGGACCCGCAACGCTTACCTGCGCCCAGTCATTCGTGAGTGTCTCCTGTATACTATCCGCAAGCTTCTGGGCAAGAACACGGGGGTTTTTCCCTAGGGCGCTAGCCGCAACGAGCGCGGCATTAGTCGCAAAATCTCCCTGGGCGAGCTGGGCGGGATATTCAACCACAAAACGTATCCCCGCCGCGCTCGCTTCTGTAAGAGCGCGTTCAACGGCTGACTCAATTCTTTCTTTCATAGGGCGAGTGTATCAGAACGTTTGTGTCTATGAAACATCTCCGCGTGCCTGCGCGAGCATTTCTGGTGCGGAAACGGCACGATAGTTTGCAAGCGCCTTGCGCGTATACTTTCGTAAGTCTATCTCCTCTATGTGGTCAATGAGACGGGCAAGGGGGCGCGTGTTGGAAGTGGGGACGCGTGAGTGAAGAATAAAGCTCTTAAATGCCTCATACGCCGCCGCAGGTCGGTGATGGGAAGCGGCAACAAAAGCCGTAACCTCCTCATGCAAAAGAGGGAGCGCCGTGTGATCAAAAACATCTTGCGCATGCGCAACCTCGCGCGGATGCAGGGTACCCACGAATTGCACGATATGCTCCATAGCCGTAATGTACGCGACCACATGCTGTTCGCTCCCCTCAACATCTTCCACACTAGAGGGCATAAGGCCTCGGGGAAGATATTCCTCCATTTTCTCTGCAAGAAAACCGGACCCACCGGGAGCAAAAAGCGCGGGCGTAATTTGGTAGGGACCAAAAGACGGAAGCATATCGTGCACCGAGGGGATGCGATTGATGAAATCAACACCGGCGTTGCGGCAGAGGAAATCCATCATCTGCCTGTTAAGTTCCCCATCCTGTGAGGGCATCAGTTCTGTGAGGGCGCAGGAGAGAAGTGTTTGAGCGTTTACCCGATTGGCAATTTTTTCAATAAGAAGCCGCTGCTTTTCGTAAAAATGGCGGTCTGTGCGAAGAGCGTACATGGCGCCCATGAATGCCTTGTGAGATTTCTCTACCGCCGGTTCAATCCTCGTACGTATGTAATCGTCAAGAGACATTTTGTGCGTATGGGGCGGATCATACGACCTCCAGAGGCTCTCCGCGAGATTCATGAGGCGGGGGTGATTTTTTAAGAAGTGTTCACGATACGCGCGCTCATCTTCGGGCGTAGAGTGCGGAGAATCAAAGTGAAATTTCTTACGCCACAAATCAGCAAGGTTCTCCTTGAAGTCTAGGGAGAGCGTTTCAGGTATCGCCTGTACCGTCTCCGCAGGCGTATCGTCGGGGAGACCCAGGTATGCCGCGTAAAGCGCGGAGAGCTTCTTTCCGGCAAGCTCCCCCATAGAAATAGCGTGCGGGTGCGGTGTATAGGTGAGAAAGGTGTAGGGTGCAAGCGCGTCGCGCACCTCAGGAGAAGGTTCTTCCGGCACAGGAGAAACCTCCGGCACAAGCGGTGAAGCGGGAGAGGGCAAAGCGGCATCCTGCCGCACCGGCGGTCTTTCTTTTAGGCCCGACGGCGGTTGCTGCGCTTCCTGCCCAAAAATCTTCAAACCAAGAGATGCCGAGGCCGCGAGCGCCGCGCCGCCGACAAGGCGTTCAAGAACTCGCCGGCGCGAAGGGTCTGCGGGCTCCTCTTGCCGCAGTGTCGCCTGCGGCCCCTTACGGCGCGGCCGCCTCCGGGCATTCCCCTCAAAAGATCTCATAGGCCTAGTGTAGCAGATTATGTGAATGAGTCTGGTAGGGGATGTGCGCGCGCTAGGGCACGTACCTCTTCTCGTACAGAGGCGATAGTTTTCTCCGTTGGGTTCGTAAGAACGCGTAAAATAAGTTCGGCAACGGTACGGCAGGAGCTCTCATCAAAGCTGCGCGTTGTGAGGGCGGGCGTACCGAGGCGAATACCGGAAGGATCCATCGGTTTTCTCGTATCGAGTGGTATCGTATTTTTGTTAAGCGTAATGCCTGCGCGGTCTAGTAGTGCCTCTGCCTCTCCGCCAGAGATGCCAAATGATGTATTGACGTCAAGCAAGATAAGGTGGTTATCCGTACCGCCGGTAATCATGCGCGTACCGTGCTCAGAAAATACATCCGCCATCGCCTGCGCGTTCTTCACGACCTGTGCGGCATACGTTTTAAAACTCGGGCGAAGCGCCTCACCAAATGCCACGGCCTTTGCTGCGATGTTGTTCATGTGCGGGCCACCCTGGAACCCCGGGAATACGCTTTTGTCTATTTTTCTCGCAAGTTCTTCGCTCTCCCGTGTCAGAATCATCCCGCCACGCGGGCCGCGTAGTGTCTTGTGCGTGGTGGTGGTAAGCAGGTCGAAGCCATAGTCAAAAGGATTTTTTGCTGCGCCGCCGGCAATAAGCCCAGCGATATGTGCCACGTCCATCACCGCAACCGCGCCGACCTCGCGCGCAATGTCAACAAACTTTGCATAATTGAGTTCGCGCGGATACGCGGAAAAGCCGGCAAGGATGATTTTTGGCCTTTTCTCTTTCGCCACGCGCCGCATTTCTTCATAGTCAATTTCACCCGTTTCTATATCTTTCATGCCGTAGCGTACGAAATTGAAAATTTTCGTGAGATATATCACGGGGTGCCCGTGTGTGAGGTGTCCCCCATGCGAAAGTTCCATACCGAGCACGGTGTCGCCCGGCTCAAGAAGCGCAAAGTACATTGCGATGTTTGCGTTTGCTCCTCCCAACGGCTGCACGTTTGCGTACTGGGCGCCAAAAAGTTTCTTTGCCCGCTCAATAGTGAGCGTCTCGACCTTATCCGTAAATTCTTGACCGCCATAGTAGCGCCTACCAGGATACCCTTCCGCATATTTGTTCGTAAGCGACGAAGCAAGCGCCTCGCGTACCGCGCGCGACACATAGTTTTCCGACGGGATAAGTTCTAGTCCCTCGGCTTGCCGTATCTCTTCCCCTGTAACAGCAGAAAAGACGTCCGGGTCGTTTTCTTTTAAAGAGGGAAAATCCATAGGAATATCTTGGCACAAAAAAGGAAAACCCGCGACGGTTTCGCCGTCGCGGGTTAAAGTACACCTGTCTTACACAACGCGTACCGGACTAAAAAAGTCTGTCGGCTCATAGTAATTGATCTTGCTAAGATCAAGTACCTTGCGCGTTCCGTGGCATTCCCACCCGGCGATATCAGTATCGTCAACATCTTTGAAATGTTTTGAAAGCTGCGCAGTATACTGGTGCGTATAATGTGAGGCAGCCACATCATAGTGCCCATCCGGCTCTTCCTTCATATGCTCAAAGCGCAGGCGGGCGATAACCTGTCCATGGCGCACTAGCATATCCTCCTGAGGTGTGATTTCAAGCGTGATGGGTCTTCCCTGCCCTTGGCCGTCTTTGCCATATCCCCACCCCGGATCAATATACCCCGCGGCGTGGGATCGAAACTCGCCGAGCCGGGGGTCAATCGCGCGGAGTTCAGCGGACAGGTTGGGGGGCACAAGAACAGACTCTACAGTTCTCATAATGTAAAGTCTTCCTTTACGCAAGTATGCCGATTTCTCCCTGACATCAAGGGTAAGAAAAAAAGATGACGCGTGTTGGCGCAAAGAGGAAAGGGGGACTTTTTGCCCGTGGGCGTCAAAAACGAGCCCTGTTTTCTTCATAGCGAACTCTATATGGAGTCTGTCAAGAAACGACGCGCCGTCAAAAAATCGCATTTGGGATACGGGAAGACCGGGGTGGACGTGCACGGGAATAAAATCCGGCCGTACGAGCACCCACAATTCTCCCTTCCACTGCGTACCTACAAGTGCGTCATACATATCCACCCTGTCCGCCACTGTGCGGCAGAAAAAACCCGTGCGGCCTATGGAAGATTTTGGGTTTGCGTAGCCATAAATGGTACAAGGAAGTTCCCATGATCCGGTAACACGAATACAGTAAGGCACTCCCACTTCAAGATGGTTGGCGAGATCGTGGGGAAGGGCACCCACGAGAGGTAAGACATCACGCACCTTCTCAAACGCAAGCGGCAAAAAAATACTTTCTAATCGGTACGCTTCAGCGGCAAGAGGTAAGTCAATGGAAGCGGGGTTTATATACTTTTCCCCGACACCATTCACATATCCCTGTTCCACAAGTGCCCGCAGTGTCTGTCTGGGTAAAACGCCTATACGAGACATAGGTATATCCTCTAAAAAAGAACGGGGAACCTGCCGCGACACTACGCTATTTTTTCCGTAATTGCAAATAGAAAATAGAAAAACGGACGCCTCGTGGGAAGCGTCCGTCTATGAGTCTTATGCGTAGTATTTTACTTGTAGTATTTGTTGAACACAGAAAACACTTGCTGTTGAACAAGTTCAAGCGGCTCGTCAGCGTTAATGATGACAAAAGAATCGGCCTTCTTTCTCCCTTCCACCAAGAATCCCGTACGCACCCGCTCATGAAAAGCGGTGTCCTCTTCATCAAAACGCGTCATTTCCTCGCCCCGACCGCAGACGCGCGCAAGACCCACGCGCGGGGAAACATCCAAAAAGATCGTAATATCCGGATCCCACTGACCAACGAGAAAGGTTTGCGCCTCATACAAGAAGGGCAGAAATGCGCGTAATTCACGCCCGTATCCCTGATAGGCGATAGTGGAAAGGCTAAAACGATTACATACCACCACCTTGCCCGTGCAAAGTGCGGGAATAATCACTTCTGCAAGGAGCTGCGCCCGGGCAGCGAGGAAGAGAAAGAGCTCTGCTTTTGCATCCATGCCCTGTGACTTCCGCGCCATAAGGAACGCGCGGATATTCTCTCCCGCGAGAGTGCCCCCGGGCTCGCGAGTGAATACAAGATCGTTACGGTCTGCGTATTTCTCCCGAATCGCCGCGATTACCGTATCTTTTCCTGATCCTTCGCCGCCTTCAAAAACAACAAACTTTCCTTTTCGTATGTTCATCGCATACCTCACATTACCAAGGAATCTTCTCGCACTATACAACAAAAGAGCTGGGAAAGAAAAAAACGGCTGCCAAAGCAGCCGCGAAACTCACAAGTGCACGAAGCTCACACTTTCCAATATGCGGGCACCAGTGCGCCGTCTTCTTCATGAAAGTCGCCGAAAATTTCCGGCACTTCCGCCAGCATGATTTTGCCAACCTTCTTAAAGACATGCACGATTTCCTCCTCGGCGCCAGGGTCTGTCCGCAGAGCAATCACATGTCTGAGTGCTCGCAAATTGAGCGTCCACACGCCACCTGTTGCAACGCCCATGCCGATACCGCGTCGAAACGCCGATGTGAGTACCTTCTTTGCATGGAACGTGCTGGTTGGAGCGAGCTCATCAGCCCAAATTTCGGCGAAGGTGGCCATCATTTTCTCCTGGCTCGCAAACTGCGCGTTAAGTAGCTCTCTACTTTGCCGCTTTTTGTCTTCACAGCCAGGAATGAGGTCGTTGTCATCACGGAAGCACTCTGGCATCCAGAACTGGATGTCGGTGTACCGAATGTAGCGCATGCTGCGCTCAGAAATGCCCACGCCAGCGCGGTGGCGATTCAGCTCGCCAGTAAACACGCGAGAGCAGCCGTTTATGGCGAACGTGAACACGGCGTGCTCAAGCACTGACCCGTGCCGCTGCTTGAGGACATTGTCGAGATACCGAACCATGTCTTTGCGAACCTTGTTCACATTCGGATTAAGCCCCGGCTGAAACGCCATGTAGCACTGTTTTGCGGCAAGTGCTACGAGGAGTGCGGGGTCAGAGACGGCTTCTTCGGGCGGAATCTCAAATTCATCTACGCCCATTTCATCGAGCCATTCCCGCACGGCTTCGCGATCAACCCGCGTCCGAGCAAGTACACGGACTGAAATTTCATTGAATGACGTGGCCATTACCCTCACCTCTCTTTGCAGATCATTTTACAGAACCAACGTGCTTGAAACCCACCCTACAGTACCTGTTTTGAAGGAAAAAGCAAAGCACGGTTAGAAACCGAGTCTTACCGGGTAAGATATTTTTAATTATTTCACCTCAACGCCCATACTTCGGGCGGTGCCCTCAATGATGCGGTCGGCAGCCTCAGGGGAGGCTGCATTCAAGTCCGGCATTTTTTGCTCGGCTATCTCGCGAATTTGCGCCTTGGTAATAGTTCCAGCTTTTTGTGCGGGCGTCTTTCCCGAACCCTTCTCAATGCCAATTTTCTTTAAAATGAGACGAGAAGCAGGCGGCGTTTTCAGTATAAAATCAAACGTGCGATCCTCGTACACGGACAGCTCAACCGGAATAATGTCACCCGCACGATCGCGTGTTGCCTCGTTAAACTTATTAACAAAATCGCCAATATTGATGCCCGCGGGACCAAGCGCGGTACCTACCGGCGGCGCAGGTGTTGCCTTCCCTGCCGGAATTTGAAGTTTAATCTTTTTTACAACAGTTGCCATAGTAAAGGAAACTCTACACTAGAGTTTGCGTACTTGCAAAAAATCAAGCTCCACGGGGGTTTCGCGGCCAAACATTGCCACCATGACTTTCACCTTACCGCGCTCTTCATCAATCTCGCCCACCTTACCCTCTAAGTCCTTAAACGGCCCATCCACAATGGCAACGGGGTCGTCTTTGACGAGATCGATCTTGTGCTTGGGTGCCTCGGCTTTCATCCGCTTCATAAGAGAGGCGACTTCTGCCTCGTCCATGGGAACAGGCGTCGTTCCCGCGCCGACAAAACCTGTGACGCGCGGTGTATTACGCACCACAAACCAAGAGTCTTCATCAACGATCATCCGCACGAGAATATAGCCCGGGTATACTTTCTCTTCTTCCACGAGGCGTTTCCCGCCCTTTACCCTTATCTTTTTTTCAGTAGGAACAATAACATCCAAGATTTTGTCTTTCATACCAAAAGACTCCACGCGCTGTTTTAAGTTACGCTCCACCGCATTTTCATAGCCTGCGTATGTATGAATGGCATACCAGTGCGCCTCCTGCGCAGAAGATTGTGTTTCGTTGGTACTGTGTGTTCTTGTGTCCATAATTTTATTCTTTTACCCGCCCACAAGATGGCTCACGCCGCTCGTGAAAATGTAGTCAAAGAGGCTCACGAGAAGGGCGGTAACGATAGAGATGCCAATGACAATGAGAGTATGCGCAATTGCCTGGCGTGTGGAGGGCCAGGTGACATGTGCGAGTTCTGCACGCACGTTTCTCAAATAGGTCAAAAGGGTGTGCATATACTTATCTTACAAGTGTATCTCAAATTAAAAAAGCCCCGCGGGCCTCTTTATGGGTTCCCATGATAGCACAAAGGAGTGCCCGTGTCAAAGGGTTTTAGCGGGCGCCAATCGCCCGTTTTTACTGGATGGCGTATGTAAGAGAAACCGTAACGGTGTACTCGTTCTCTCCCACGGGAAGAGAGGGAGCCTCGGCAGATCGAGAAGCGGCTGAGAGCGCATAGGGAAGCGGTCCGGGACCGGTAGTTTCCGTATAGTGTATGAGGTGACCCAGGCGCACTCCTAACTGCGTGGCAAGCGCGCGCGCCTTTTCTTTTGCTTGGGCAATTGCCTTCGCGCGTGCCTCATCCTTCACCGCAGTGGGATTGCTCACGCTAAAGTTGGGACCGGAGAGGTTTGAAACACCCACGGCACCCAGTTGCGCAATAATCCCACTCACAGCAGCAAGGTCCGGTATTTTAACCGACACCGTTTGTGATACATCGTAACCGGTTATTTTTGCCGGCGGACAAATGGACGTCCCCACAGGACAAGGGCGGTAAGTGCGGTGGGGCTGGATCGTGTAGGCTGTTGTGCGTATATCTTTTGCCGCAACACCTTCCCCCTCTATGGCGGCGAGTGCTTTCTTTTGTACGCGCGTTGCCGCGTCCATGGCGGCGGACACAGTAGATGCTGTTTTTGCCACGGTGTAGCTTAAGGTCGCGCTGTCAGGAATTGCCGCGGCCTGCCCTTTTCCTGAAACAACAAGAGTATTGGGCGAGGAGGTGTTTTTATTGTCCAAAGAGCTTATTGCTACGACAGTTTCAACAAGAAGGAAAAGAGAGAGGAGAACAAGAGCGGCCGTGCCCGCACGAAAAAGTACGCGCGTGTTTTGTGGGGGCAGGTGCACGGGATCTTGGGCGTCAGACATAGATAATTTTACTTTATAGCGCGGCGGGTAAACGAGACATTGTGTTTCTTAAGTATACCCCAAAAAAGGAACGGAGGTTACTCTTTTGAGGAAAGCGTTTCAAGAAGAGAGCGGAGGGCGTGCGCGGCGGGAAGCCCCTGAGAGGACGATCCGTCTATTGCGTCAAAGCGCAGTATGTCTTGAGAGCGAATAAAATAGTAGGTCGTTTCTGTCCCTGCTGGAGAAGTGTGGGGAGGGACATTTTGGAAGGAGTATTTCCCTATCGTTGTTGTTGCGGTGAGAAAAGCGGCGGTACCGGAGAGTGCGAGCGGCAAGTGCGCGCGAATGACGGCATACGGAGACTCCCCCGAAGAGTACGTGTAGTCGCGTATTACCAGAGACGCTGTCGTACTTGCTGAGGAAGCGCGGAGGCGATACAGGGCAACGACAGGAGGGCGGTATGATGAACTAGTCGCTGCGACATAACCTGCCGGCAGTGCAAAACTAATACCTGCGGACGCCAGCGAGATGTTGGGGAAAGGACAGGGAGCAAAAGTGCACGATACGGCATTCTTAAGACCAACAACCGTTCCGTCCGGACATATTTTTGCACTCAAAATACATACGGCGTTACCGGTATAAGGTTTTTCCACTGCCGCACGATAGAAAAACCCGCCAAGACCGAGCAGAAAAACAAGAACAATGCCTCCCAAAAATTCTCGTACGCGAAACATCCCCCTAGCGTAGCATAGGAAGCGTGGCGGCGGAAAAATTGACGAGCAGCGCACTTTTTTATACTCTCACCGAGGAGTTATTCACGAAAAAGCACACCTGAAATAAGGAGAGTATCCTATGCCGCTGTCACACAGTATGTGGTTTAACGCGCTCAAGAAGAGGCATATCAGCGAAGCCCTGGACTCTGTTCTCGGGTCCCTCCAGAAAAACCTTGAGTTTGAAGAGCGTTTCTTTCGGTATTCTCGAGAGGTCGGATCTTCTGCCCGCCGCAATTTTTCGGTCCCCGTTGCTGAAGTAACAATGGCCGAGAGAACGCACCGTGATTCCTTTAAAAGCGCAAAGAAAATTTCTCGTCTGCACCGGGAGATTGAGTACGTGCAGTCTCTGAAGAAAGGTCTTGGGGGAAGCGGGGGGAAAATAGACTTGGGCAGCATCTGCACCGTCATCCAGAAGTCGCTCCTGAACGAGCTACGCGGCCTGGGTGAAGAGTTAATGAGTATGAACGTCTACGCGCTCTCAGCCGACGATCTTGCGGCCCTCCGCGCGCGGCACAACCGCATACAAACATACGAGGCTGTGCTGCGCTCAATATTCCACATAAACCCCTATGAGCGTGAGGGTATTTTCGAAAAAATTAAGCTCCTTCCAAAACAGAAACCCCGCCCTGCGCGGGGTTTTATTTACTAAAGGACTAAGACTTTTGTCCCCGCAAGGAATCGCGAATCTCTTCCAAAACAACGAGTTCTTGGCTTTTGGGAGATGGAGCTACGGATGTTTGTGTTCGCGCACGACCCCCCAAGAAACGGTTGATAAATTTCACGATGACAAAAAGGCCGAAGGCAACAGCGGCAAAATTAACAACGGCTTGGACAAAGAGGCCGTAGGGGGGAACAGCTTTACCACCAAGAGAAAGAGTGAGAGAGGAAAATTTGACGCCGCCCAAAAGAGCGCCAAAAGGCGGGAGAACAATGTAGTTTACAAGCGCATTAACAATGGCGGTAAAAGCGCCCCCAATAACAACCCCGACCGCAAGATCGAGAGAATTGCCATGGAGCGCAAACGTTTTAAACTCTTGCCACATACTGTTCTGTATACCTTATTCTATCAGAAGAGCCGTTGCACTGAGCACTTTTAAAAACTAGTACGGGGGCGGCTACAGGGAATCGAACCCTGATCGAGAGCTCCACAAACTCCAGTGTTAACCATTACACCATAGCCGCCATGAACGAATCTTTTTATACCACGGCTCCCCAAGGCGCGGAAGCGCCTAGCGGTAGCGTGGAGATGGTTCGGAAACGCCCTGCCTACTCGCCGCGAGGCGCGCAAGTGCAAAAAGGAGCGATGAGAGGCGGTTGGCGTAAACGAGAGTGTGGGCGTGGAGCGGGCGCGCACCGCTTTCATGCAGCTGAACAATCCGCCGCTCCGCGCGCCGCGCGAGAGTGCGCGCAAAGTCCAATAGAGCGGAGAACTCCGTAGCGCCAGCAATCGTAAAAGATTTTATCGGCGGCAACACCTTTTCAATAGAGTCCGTTATGCGTTCAAGATTTTTGACTTTCCCCTTACCCACCTTAGCGGGCGCCCCCGCGACCTGTGCTTGCATAATGAAAAGTGTTTCCTGAATTGCGTGAAGAACGCGCGCGACAGGAACGTGCCGCGCCCCCACGGGCACCCGAAACGGTTCTATTTCTCCCCGTGCCTTGCACACGCCTAAAAAGGAGTTTAGCTCGTCAAGCGTCCCGAGTGCCTCGGGAAGCGCCGCTGCTTTTGATAGGCGTTCTTGGCGACAGGTGAAATCGCGCGTTGTTCCCCCATCTCCTTTCCGGGTATAGAGCATAGTGGTGTCAGTATACCGCGCGCCGTGCGGGGTATCGCGCTCAAAAAGTTATCCA
>Ga0256829_1002314_pt1 | contig 14324 bp, 12 predicted proteins | sample 131447metaG_FD_185979 | JGI IMG/M metagenome (GOLD analysis project Ga0256829, IMG submission 185979) | Hydrothermal vent microbial communities from Lau Basin, Pacific Ocean - 131-447 | ecosystem: Environmental > Aquatic > Marine > Hydrothermal vents | place: Pacific Ocean: Lau Basin | collected...
CTATACCTCTTAAAATTCTCAGCCTGCTCAAATATCTCTTTAAACACTTCATCTTTTGTAATAGGTGGATAGCCATGTTTAGCAAGCAACCTAATAAGGTCAACTTTTAACTCAGCCTTATTACCTACTTTTGCATTATCTGTTAAAAATGGCTCCATTAAATCATACCTCTTCTATTTTTATATACAAAAGGATTTTGAATTTTTAACAGTTTTGATAAACAAAAAGGTTAAATCTATTTTTATGTTACTTTTTGTAATATAAATAGTTATTTATGATTTGTAACTGCTATACTTCTTGTAACTTTTTTCTTAAAAGCGCATTTATAAGTGTCTGATATGGTACTTTTTGCTCACTGGCAAGTTTTTTAAAATAGAGGACTATATCATTATCTAATCTTAATGAAACTGGTATCTTTTTTGGTTCATAAAACCTACCACGAATACCATCGCTAAAGTCATACTCTTCTAACATCTCATAGTCATCAAATTTTTCTCCTTCTTTAATATTGCTCACTGGGTACTCCTTGAGGGTATAGAAAATCCTTTCTTTTTGATTTGCTTTTCTTGCACTTATGATACGGATAATTTCTTCTCCATTTTCATCAAAAAATATATTTGCAACAACTAAGATTTTATCTTTTGTTGTTGTGCCTAATGTTATCCACCTCTCTTCAAAACAATCAAAACGATGGTCAAGTTTTGAAATATGCATAGAATCTTCGAAAACTTCTTTCGCTTCTTTAAAAGATACTTGTTGATTTTGTAGATTTAATTTGCTTTTTTTTCTCATCCCACTCAAATTTCAAAGTAAGCCTTTTTATCAATATAGTTTTATTATAACAAAAATTATATTTACATTGTCAATACTTATGTTATATCTCAATTTTTTCAAAAATCAAATACATACTATTTTATTTTAATCCTATTTGAAAACTTTGTTAAGTTTGAGTAATGGCTGAGTTTTTAATACTATTTTAGTTATTAAAAAGATAAAATGCCTATTAATGTGATTATAAATGTGTTAATAGATAAAAGTATCCATTTAGGAGGTTACGTAACATCGATGAATAAAAAATATTTAGATGACTTTATAATCTGCCTAAATGAAGAGCGCTATTTTGATGCTCACGAAGCACTGGAAGCTATCTGGTTTCCAAGGCGTTTTGAAAAGAGTGACGAGATGCAGCTTTTACGCGGATATATAAATGCGGCGGTCAGTTTTGAACTTGTCAAGCGAGGGAGAAGAGATCCCGCCATAAAAGTGTTTAAAACATATAAAAAATATAAGATACTGCTGTGTGAGACAGAGTCCGTGTATCACAATAAATATCTGCGCATACAAAACCGTATTGAGGATTTAGTCAATGAGAAGCAATGGTTATTTTTAGGCCTCTAGCTTACCTTGCTTTTCATGGCAACTTAACTTTTCATGATAACTTAAAAAAACAAATGCCGCAAACGCTATAACAGATGCGCTTAAAAACAGATATTTAGAAAAATATTCATACATATAGCCTGAATAAAGAGCTCCTATAAAACCGCCTAATCCATAAGTCATGCCCAGATAAAACTGCTGGGCTAGATGCTTATTTTTATATAATACAAAAAGATAACTGATAACAGCGGTATGAAAAAGAGCAAAAGAGAGCGCGTGAAGCGATTGCGTAAAAAACGATACCGCCAAAGAGTATGGGTATAAAAACAGCAACAACCATCTCACTACTGCCGATAATACCGTAATTTTTATAATAAACAACAAATTATGACGTAACAATCTACCCTGAAACATCAACATCACAATCTCGGCAATTACTCCAAAACTCCACAAATATACACTCATATGCAAACTTATTTTATGAGCAGTTTCATAAATGGTAAAAAAGTTATAAAAAGGCCCGAAACTAATCTGCATCAATACAAGCCCAATCCATAAGTTGCGATGTTTTTTAATATCAAATCCGCTTTTTTGTATTTGATTGTTTTGTGTACTACCGGTTGTATGACCCAAAGCAATAAAATATCCAAAAACAGCCGTAAGCACGCACACGACAACTAAAAAAGAGATGGCAATATCTGCACCTTTTAAAAACCTAACAAGCAAAAGCGCGACTATTATAAAGCCTATAGAACCGTACAACCTTACTTTGCCATAATGCTCCTTTGTAATTATCTCAAGTGCTATAACCTCAACAAACGGCAGCGCCAGGCTAAGTCCCATACCAAGGAGTATATTTACAAAGATAAGAGCATATAAATTTCTAACTGCTACAAAAAATAAAGCGGATGAAAGCACCAAAAGCAATAAAGAGAAGTTAAATATTTTTGGAGTTAATTTTAATCCTTTTATAAAAGCAAAAGGGGTGGCAAATCTAACAAGGGGTGCAGTGGCAAAGACTACACCGATATCTACGCCGCTAAATCCGAGTCCTTGAAGGACTTTTGGCATAAAAATAACATATATACCGATAATGGCAAAATAAAAAAAATAAAAACCGGAAAGTAAAAATTTTATCGGCACGGCTTTATGTTTTTTCCTCTATCTCAACTGTTTTGCATAAAATATCATGCAAAGCACGACTTCTTTTTGTATAAAAAGGTAAAAAGATGCCGACAATGGTAATCCATGTAAACAAAAAAGCTACAAATCTGCATATTGCTCTAAAAAAAGAGATATTTTTAAAAGTAACGGAATCTACTACTTTAATCTTATATGCTTTTTTTCCTGGAGTCTGACCGGACTTTACTAAAAATACGGCATAAATCATACCATATAATGCTATACCGCTAAAAAGTGCAATATTAGACATCAAAAGAGTTTTTTTATCTCTAAAGACAACATATGTCATAATATATAAAATAGGCATATAGATTATAAATAGATCAATAATAAGAGCCTTTATTCTATCGGAAAATCGGGCATAATAAACCCTTTTCACTGATTTTCGTTTAGGTTTTATCTGTGTTGTTTGTTTTAATTTGCGCCATCTCATGGCAAAATTATATCTAATTTTAGTAAAGCCTATTAGCGTTTACAAACCGTTAACCTTATATTCTTATAATTTCTTATCTCATTTATGTTTACTCCCCTTAAACATATTTGTAGATTTTCATTTTATACACTCCTTTAAAAGATTTAAAGTGAGGCTAGGTTATCTTTCCCCTAAAAACTTAGCCCCTTTAAGTTATCTCTTGATTTTGATACAATACTTTACGAAAAACTATAAAGAAGCTGAAAATGGATAAAATACTAATAGATTCTGCCGTAAAAAAAATTGCCTTCAATCAAACAAATAACCTTTTAGCAGTACTGTCTGAAGATGGAACTTTTAGGGTTTTAAATGCAAACAACCTAAAAATAACTTCCGGTTTTAAAACAAATCTCAATCAAGAGCAGAGCTTTAGGCAAACAATGTATATCTCAAGCGACCTTCATTATATTGCAATAGCAAAATCAAAAACGAATCAGGTTATGGTATTAGATGTTGCAAATAAAAAAATTATCTATACCGTATCAAAAAACAGTGGTGAAGTTGAGACCGTATTTATCAATAACACAAACAGATATCTAATCTGCGGCGGTGTTGATGGACGAACATATATTTTTAATCTTAAAAATGGGCATTTTTTATACAATCTTCCCGCACATGCCGATTATGTAACGGTAATTACTATGACAAATACAACACAGCTTGTAGCAACAGGCAGCTTTGACGGCGTTATCTATGTAACAAATCTAAATACATTAAAAAACCCTTTACGCTGCAGGGTTCATAAAAGCTATATTGTTGATATTGAATTTTTAAACAAAGGAAAATTTATATCCGCTGAAAAGGACGGGGGTTTGGTTATTTACGATTTTGTACAAAGAAAAGTTAAAAAAAGGCTTCCTAGCGTACCTGATGATATTACAAAAATGATAGTTGATTCAAAAAGAGAATATGCCTTTGTGGGGACAAAACTTGGCACAATCTTAGTCTATGATCTTACAAAAGAAGATATTTTTTGTAATAAATTATATAAATATAGCGCCGCTGTTATGGATATGTATATAACAAAAGAGGGTGTTTTATATATAGGATTGCAAAACGGCAATATCTTTAAAGAAAAGCTGATAGATGAGGAAAAATATGATCTGCTTCTTGAACAAAAAAACTACGCAGCGCTTTACAAAGAACTAGATATCTCTCCGTTTGTAATATATAGCAAAGCTTATCAAACTATTGAAAACAGATGGCAGCAAACACTTAAAATCGCGAAAGATTTGCTTTCACAACAAAAAACGGAGGATGCTAAAAAAATACTGGAGCCTTTTAACAACATACCAAAAAAAAGAACAATCATCAAAACTATTTTAAGTGAGTTTGAGGAGTTTGAAAAATTTAAAAATTACGTTCAAAAAAAAAGATATTCGCTCGCATATCCTCTTACGCTTAGATACAAATCTTTTATAGATACAAAAGAATATGAACAGATGGAGAGGGATTGGAGTAAAAAGTTCAATAAAGCTCAAGATATCATCTTAGATCCGCGTTCAGATGAGATAGTAAAGGAATTATTAAAAGATTTTAGAGGAATACCGTCTAAAACAAAACAGATACAGCAGTTATTAAAAGATAAGATGATTTTTAATCTATTTAAGAAAAAATTAGATAGTAAAGATTATGCTGAAATATTTAATTTTATAAAACAATATCCGTTTTTAAAAGAAACCGATATCTATGAAAATTTAACAAGATATGCGGATAACTGCTATATCAATTTAACCAAAGCCCTCTCTGAACTTAATTTTTTAAAAGCAAAAGGATATATAGAAATTTTAGAAAATTTTGGTGAATATGAAGACGATGTAAAAGAGATAAAACATGAGATGACTCTTTTGATGCAGTTAACTCACTATTGTAAAACAGACAATATAACTAAAATATATGAGATCATAGACAGTCTTGATTACGATATAGATTTAGATTGTGTTAAAAAATACCAGAAACGATGGGATGAGATTACACAAAAAGCTGATGCCATGTCTTATAAAGGCGACACATCCGGATTACTTGAATTGTTTAAAAACTATTTTATCATAAAATCAAAAAGCGAAATAATAAAAAAATATATTCTCTCCGCGTATTCTAAAAAATTGGAATATTTTATGAAAAAAGCTACCAAAGATGATGAAAAAACAAAAGATCTTATCAAAAAAAAGATAATGCAACTTCATAATATGTTTGGATATATTGAAGAGATAAAATCGATGCTCTTTTTATTTAATAGCTTTTATCAAGATAGTCTAACAATACAAAACGAAGAACCACAAAAACATGTAACATACAAACAATATAAAGAGTTCTTCTCATAACATTAAAATTTTTATGATATACTAACTTAAAAAAGGAGGTTTTACATGAAGTTTTTTAAGATATTCATATTTGCTGCGGCTATAGTGTTATCAGGATGCGCACAAAGAGGCGCGATTGAAGTTGGTCCTAATGCGACTAATTATATTATGACGTTTGAAACGGGCAAAATTATTGCAATCAGATCTGTCATAATTAAAGATAATGGAGCCGGAACTTTTATAGGAGCGATTACCGGTGCTGTTTTGGGCTCAATGATAGGAAGAGGAAACGGAACAACATTGGCAACTCTAGCAGGCGGACTTGGCGGTGCATACGCCGGAAATCAACTAGGCAAAGCAAATGCTCAGGAACTCACAATCAAACTTACAAAAAACGGCACAGATGTTGTGACTATTGTTAAAGGTCAAGAATTTTATGTAGGTGAAAGAGTTAGAATAGTTAAAAAATATGGCAGACGAATTAGTAGTGTAGAACCTTATTGATATAAATCAATATTAAAGCTTTAAACAGCTATTAGCCTTTACATGTAAAGGCTAATTCTACTTATTTTTGCGTGAATATCTTTTGCGTTCATTTTCAGTTAAATATCGTTTTCTAATACGAATGCTTTGTGGTGTAACCTCTAGCAGTTCATCGTCCTCTATCCATTCTAGCGCACGCTCTAAACTCATATCTCGCGGTGGAACAAGCTTAATAGATTCATCAGCACCGCTTGAACGTACGTTTGATTGTTGTTTTCCTTTTATAGGATTTACACTCAAATCATTTGAGCGCGCATGTTCGCCAACTATCATACCCTCATAAACTTTTGTCTGCGGTCCGATAAAAAGTACGCCTCTATCTTGTAGATTAAATAAAGAGTATGCCAGCGTAACACCTGTCTCCATAGAAATAAGAGCACCGTATGTCCGTGACTCAACACCTCCGCTATATGGACGAAATTCTAAAAATGAGTGATTCATAATTCCCTCACCTTTTGTATCGGTTAGAAATTGTCCACGAAAACCTATAAGTGAACGTGCCGGTACTTCAAACTCTATACGCTGAAATCCTTCGCCCATAGGCAACATTGATTTCATCTCCGCTTTTCTCTTGCCAAGACGCTCAATTACGCTTCCACTAAACTCTTCAGGCACATCAATAACAAGGTGTTCAAACGGCTCACACTTAACACCCTCTATCTCTTTAATGATAACCTCAGGACGAGATATTCCAAACTCAAAACCTTCACGACGCATATTTTCAGCTAAAATCGTTATCTGTAGCTCTCCACGACCTGAGACTTTAAATTTACCCTCTCCTACAGTTTCAAAATTCATAGCGACATTGGTTTGCATCTCAGACTCTAGTCGGTCTTTTATCTTATTTGATGTAACGTGTTTACCCTCTTGCCCTGCAAGGGGTGAATCATTTACAGAAAATACAACACTTAAAGTAGGCTCTTCTATATGCATAGGATCTAAAGGTATAGGATTTACAGGATCGCAAATACTGTCACCTACATCAACGGTTTCCATCCCTGCAAATGCAACGATATCACCGGCTTCCGCCTCTTCAATTTCCATTCTATTTAAACCAAGAAAACCAATAAGTTTAGTGATACGCCCTTTTACTATCTCACCATTGGCTTTTGCCAAAGCGATATTACTTCCCTTTTTAATAGTTCCGTTAAAGATGCGAGAAATACCGATTTTCCCGACATAATTATCATAATCCAGTGTAAAAACCTGTGCTTGAACAGGATTTTCTTTATCGCCCTCAGGTTCTGGTATCTCATTTAAAATTGTTTCAAATATACACTTAAAATTTCCATCTTCATCTTCCATATCAAGTTTAGCCACGCCGTCACGTGCCGCTGTATAAATAACAGGAAAATCAAGCTGCTCTTCTGTTGCGTCCATAGCTGCAAAAAGATCGAACATCTCATCAACCACACGCTCAGGATCAGCTGACGGTTTATCGATTTTATTAATAACTACAATCGGTTTTTTTCCAAGAGCCAGCATCTTCTTAACAACAAATTTTGTTTGTGGCATAACACCTTCATAGGCATCAACTAAAACCAAAACACCGTCAACCATTTTTAAAACGCGCTCAACCTCTCCGCCAAAATCGGCGTGACCCGGAGTGTCGATGATATTTATTTTATAATCTTTATAGCGAATTGCAGTATTTTTAGAAAGAATTGTAATACCTCTTTCTTTTTCTAACGCATTGCTATCCATGGCTCTTTCTTCATGTTGTTCGTGAGAACCAAACGTTCCTGATTGTTCAAGCAAACCGTCAACTAATGTTGTTTTACCATGATCAACGTGTGCTATTACGGCTATATTTCTAATTTTTTGCAAGTTGTTTCCTATGTAATACTCCGTATTTGTGCTACGGAGATAAATTTTCGCGATTATATCAAAAATATGCTTTGATTTATCTCTTTTTTGCTATCATCATATAAAAATAGGTGTTTTTTATGAAAGCGTTAATTGTCATAGTTGAAGATGATGCCGATATTTTAGAACTACTTGAATACTCTTTAACAAAAGAAGGCTTTGAAGTAATAGGATTCTTAAATACAAAAAATGTCAAAAAACTCTTAGATGAAGAAGATGTAGATATTATTATTATGGACAGAAACTTACCCGGTGTCGAAGGAAGTGAATTTATATCTACACTTAGAAAAAATGGCCTAGATATACCTGTGATCTATCTAAGCGCAAAAAACAGCGACGAACAGATAGAAGAGGGGTTTTTACGCGGGGGTGATGATTATATAACAAAACCATTTAATATAAAAGAGGTAATTTACCGTATAAAAGCTATATTAAAACGGACTAAGCACTTAAGCGAAAATAATCTTATAAAATATAAAGATATACAACTTGATCTGGGTGGATATACGGTAAAAGTGGAAAATATGGATGTAGAGCTTACAAAGTTGGAATTTAATCTCTTGCTGACATTTATACAAAATCAACATAATGTTTTAAGCAGAGAATTTTTATTACAAAAAGTATGGGGATTAGATGATATTTATCAGGATAAAACTGTAAATGTGGCTATAAACCGTTTAAAAGAAAAGATAGATCCGACAAAATCTAAAAATTATATTAAAAGTGTACGCGGTGTTGGATATACCTTACGATGAAGAGATGTTAAATGCATAAATTACATAACTTTTTTTTATATAATTTTTTAATTATCTATTTATCGACTTTTTTAACCATATCAACTATCGGATATTTTACACTTCAGACAATATTTTTAGATCAGATGAAAGATGAGTTAAAATTATCAGTTGCATTATCTGCCAAACTGCTCACTCATACAAAAAATTTTAATAAATTTGTAAATAATATTAAAAAAATAACTAATGATAGAGTTACAATTATAAGCTCAAACGGCACAATATTGGCTGAGAGCAACTTTAATAAAATAAAAATATCAAACTATAAAAACAGACCGGAGCTTTTATGGGCGAAAAAAATTGGGTATGGGCTGTCTATACATAATTCAAAAACAATAAATAAAAAATTTTTATATCTTGCAAAATATATAAAATACAAACATAAATATCTTTATCTAAGAATTGCGAAAAATTTAACTGTTTTTTATCATGAATTTTTTATTTTATATACTAAGATAATATCTATATTTTTGCTTTTTGCAGTTATTGGTTTAATTGTAACATACAAAATGAGTAAAAAGGTAAAATATGATATAGATCAAATCACAGATTATCTAAGTAAAATAGCAGATAAAGAGTATAAATCAGTTATAAAAACAAAATATTTTAACGAATTTTTATATATATCACTGCTGCTTAAAAATCTAGTAAAAAAACTCGCAAGTAGAGAAAAGAAAAAAAACAAATATAATGCTAAGTTAAGGCTTATCAATAAACAAAGAAATGATATACTCTCAGCCATATCACATGAATTTAAAAATCCAATAGCAGCAATTGTCGGATATACTCAAACGATACGTGAAGATGAAAATATAAATATAAATATACGCAACAGATTTTTAGATAAGATACTCTCAAATGCACAAAAAATCTCAAATATGATAGACAGACTGACTCTATCTATCAAGCTTGAAAACAATAATTTTACCATTTCTCCCGTAGTTTTTAATATTGCAGATATATGCCATGATGTTAAAAATGCTCTTGAAGTAAAATATAAAAATAGAAATGTTATATTAAATATACAAACGTGTAATATTTTGTCTGATAAAACCATGCTAGAGTTAGTTATAACAAATCTTGTCGATAATGCACTTAAATATTCAGAAGATGACGTTGAAATATCACTAAAAAATAATTTTTTATCAGTTAATGACCATGGTATAGGTTTTAATAAAGATCAAATAGATAAAATTACTACAAAATTTTACAGAGTAAGAACAAATAATTGGGATAATTCTATGGGTCTGGGACTAGCTATTGTTACATATATCTTAAGATTAAACAATCTAAAGCTCATCATAACAAGTAAACCAAATATTGGCTCATCCTTTGGTTTTGATATAAGTTCGATTGTTGCATGATAAAAATACCAGATGCCATTAAACCGATACTAGATGAAATTAACAAATATGGTGTGGCTGTTATTGTCGGAGGATTTATAAGAGATGCCGTACTTGGCATAAAATCAAACGATATAGATATAGAAGTCTTTAATATAAAAAATCCGGATATACTGCAAAAAATAGTTCAAAAATTTGGTTTTGCAAATCTTGTCGGTAAAAGTTTTGGAGTTTTTAAAATAAATATAAAAGGATATATGCTTGATATTGCATTGGCTAGAGTTGAAAAAAAGATATCATCCGGTCATAAAGGTTTTAAAGTATCATTTATAGATAATTTTAATTATAAGCAAGCTGCAAAAAGAAGAGATTTTACGATAAATAGTATAGGATACGATACAAAAACAGATAAAATTTTAGATCCATATAATGGTATTTTAGATTTAAAAAATAAAACACTAAATTATATTAATGAACACTCGTTCATAGAAGATCCTCTTAGAGTGTTTAGAGCTATAGTTTTTTGTGCAAGATTTAATCTTACATGTACAGATACTTTACTTCAAAAATGCAAGTTTTTAGCAGATGAACACTATATAGATGAACTTGCTAAAGAGCGTATATCTGGGGAGTTACAAAAACTTTTACTGCTTAGCAAAAATCCGTCAACAGGTTTTAAACTATTTACCCAGATGCATCTTAATATCTATTTTCCTGAGCTTTTACATGTGAAAAATAACTTTTTATATCTTGATAATATGGTAAAACTAAAAACCGGTGATAAAAAAACAGATATTATATTGATGCTCTGTGTGATAGTTTTTGATTTTCCATCATTATATGAAACCAATACATTTTTAGATAAAATCACAAATGATGGATATATAAAAAAAGAGGTACAAAACCTTTTTCTACACAAAAGTAGCTTAAAAAATATTACTTCGTCAAGAATTACAAATTATAAGATCTATAAATTAAGCACCACAGTTAACATTAAACATCTTTTATTGATAAATAAGGCTAGAGAAGTTGAATACAAATCTATCAAAACAACGGCTTTAAAATTAGATGTACTTACAAAAAAACCAGAACCTGTAATAAGCGGTAAAGATCTTATAAATCTTGGGCTAAAACCATCTAAAGAATTTTCTGTTATTTTAAATAAAGCTTATGATGCCCAATTAAGGGAACTGTTTTTTTCAAAACCTGGCGCTATTAAATGGTTAAAGAACTATCTATCTCTATAATGGTATGAACATTACCTCTTGGATTAAAATCTGCGGTTAATTTCAGATACTTTGGTTGTAATTTTGCCTGCAAAACATCATAAATCTCATTTGCACTGTTTTCATGAGAGATGTGTCTATCTCTAAATGAATTGATATACAGTTTAATAGCTTTTAATTCAACCACCCATTTATCTGGACAATATTCAATATATATAGTTGCAAAATCCGGATATCCACTTCTAGGGCATAAACAGCTAAATTCAGGTAATGTTAACTTAATAATATAATCTTTATTATTTTCATTTGGCCATATTTCCATATCTTTTTCTATATCAAATTCTTTAATTATTTTTTCACCGTATTTCATCTTATATTTCCTTCATACCTTCTAAATATCTGCCTTGAAATATATCTATATTTATATCTTTTATCTGTTTAAAAGTCTCTTCATTTTCAATCATTTTAATCCATGTAATAATATTTAACTCATCAGTAATTAGTTTTACACCCTTTAATATAGCTTTATAACTATATTGATTTAGTTTTTTACTATATTTTGAATCAAATCTAACCATATCAACAGCTATCTCTCTTAAATACAAAAAACTACTGTGATATTCACATAATCTATCTATTACTACGAGTGCCCCTATAGCTCTTATGTTTTGAATAATATTATTAAAATATTTAACATTTGTATAAAAATCAATCTCATATATAAGCAATATAATTCTCTTTTTAATATTTGGATATGTTAAAAATATATTTTTAAAAAATGGTATAAAACGCGAATCTCTAAGCGTGGTAGGAGATATATTAAAACAATATTTGCTACTGTTATTTGATAATTTTAAAGCAATCTGACTTAATAGCGTCGTATCATATTCATATGATAAATTTAGTCTGTTAATTACAGACATATATGTTTTTTGGAATATTGTTTTGTTATCTATTTTTAATCTAATAGATAAATCATACATAACTACTTCATTTTGTTTATTAAATACAGCCTGCGAAAATATTAAAAAATCATTTCTCTTAACAGATTCTATAATTGACTTTTCCAAATCTTCTTGATCTATTATATCATTATTTTTAACAATATCTTTTGATGATTTGTTTAATTTTTGTAGCTGAAAAAGTCTATCAATAATATAATCAATATTTTTTGAAAATTTATTGTCTAAAATAGAAATATTTACTTTTACCTCTATATCTTTAACCTTAAAATCTGATAATTTTATAGATACTACTTCAAATATTTTATTATAGTTTTTTTGTTTGCCATCTAATCCTATTAAAAAATCACCCCCTTTTAGATGACCTATCGGATAATTTTTAATCTTTTTAGAAGATAATATATTATCTATTTTTAAGATAGTTTCATAAAGAACTAAATCTCCATTTTTTAAACCATATCTTGTATTTATGGTATTTAAATTATCTATTGAAATTAAAATAATAGAGTAGTCTCTTTTTATAATCTCTTTTTTTAATAATTTATATATATATTCTCTTGTGAATGTGTGCGTTACCAAATCTGTTGTTCTTTCATCAAAACCTGTATAAATCATATATAAGAAAAAATATATCATTAAACCAAGAAGAAAAATTGAACTGATATAAAAAGAGGATGTCAAGTGTGAACTGTTTATAAAAGTAAGCAATATACCTAAAATAAAGATGGGAAGACCCATCCTTAGAGCCAATTTAAATCTGTTTTCTCTCTCCTTTTTCTGCGGGTATAACATCTATACATCTAAATGTTTAACATCTTTTGCATGTTTTTGTATATAATTTCGTCTAGGTTCAACTTCATCGCCCATAAACAGTGTAAAAGTATCAGAAGCTAATTCAGCATCTTCTATATCTACTCGCAAAAGTACGCGATTGTCCGGTGCCATAGTAGTTTCCCACAACTGTTCTGGATTCATCTCCCCAAGACCTTTATAGCGTTGAATATATGAACCTTTTTTAGCATAGCTTTTGATATTTTCTAAGATTTTCATAATATCTTCATCTAATTGTAAATCCCACTCTTTTATTTTTTGGTAAATATAATTTGCTTCATTAAAATGAGGAGCGGAAAACAGTTCATCATCAATAATGAGTTCCTCCATCCCATCTTTTGTTTGAACAAAAATATGAATATTATCATCAGAAACTGTATAAGTGAGTAAATTATTATTATGTAGTTGTAAAAATTCTTTTATCTTTTCAAACATCTGATTGTTCGGAAGACCTATAATATCGGGATTTTCTATAAAATATCTTATCAGATAAACAAGTGAATAACGTCTCTCAAGTGCATCAAGTGAAGTTTTATAATGATCTACCATCTTAAAAAATGCTACAAGATCATTATGGCCAATTCCCTCTACATCTAACGATTCTATACCATTTTCTATTAAAAAATCATTCATTTTACGATCATCTTTAAAATATATCTCTGTCTTTCCCTTTTTATATCTGTATAAAGGAGGTTGAGCTAAATATAAATATCCGTTTTCTACAATTGTTCTATAATATCTAAAGAAAAATGTAAGAAGAAGCGTTTGAATATGAGAACCGTCAACATCTGCATCGGTCATAATAATAATCTTATGATAACGGAGTTTTTCTTCATTAAACTCCTCACCAATGCCACACCCCATAGCAGTAATCATATTTGTTATCTCTTCAGATTTTAATATTTTATCAAGTCTTGCTTTTTCAACATTTAATATCTTACCTTTTAAAGGTAAGATTGCCTGAAAAACTCTGTCACGACCCTGTTTTGCAGATCCACCCGCTGAATCTCCTTCGACAAGATATATTTCACTAATTGTTGCATCTTTACTCTGACAATCAGCTAGCTTACCCGGAAGTGTTCCAACGCTCATGCTATCTTTTCTACGAGTTAAATCTCTTGCTTTTTTAGCTGCTTCACGTCCTTTTGCTGCTAATAAAGCTTTAAATACTATTGCTTTTGCCTCAATAGGATTTTCTTCAAAATATTTGCTTAGTTTCTCATAGGTTAATTTTTGAATTAAAGGTTTTACATAAGTATTTCCAAGTTTTCCTTTAGTTTGTCCTTCAAATTGTGGTTCAGGAACACGAACAGAAATAACAGCTATTAATCCCTCTTTTACATCTTCACCGCTGATTTTAACATCTTTTTCTTTTGAGTTTCCATTTTTAGAATTATAATTTGAAATAACCCTTGTTAGAGCTGC
>Ga0256829_1002315_pt1 | contig 14322 bp, 18 predicted proteins | sample 131447metaG_FD_185979 | JGI IMG/M metagenome (GOLD analysis project Ga0256829, IMG submission 185979) | Hydrothermal vent microbial communities from Lau Basin, Pacific Ocean - 131-447 | ecosystem: Environmental > Aquatic > Marine > Hydrothermal vents | place: Pacific Ocean: Lau Basin | collected...
GGTGTTAAAGTGGCCCTTGAACATACCGCGCCTGAACTTGCCGCCGATATTGTTGATAAAGGTATTGTTCTGACAGGTGGTGGTGCGCTTCTGACGAATCTTGATTTTGTCTTGCGTCATGCGACAGGCCTTGCTGTAACGCTTGCGGATGATCCGTTATCTTGTGTTGCGCTTGGAACAGGGCATGCATTAGAAGCAGGTAAAGCCTTGCGCCATGTCTTGATCGGTACATACTAATTCTTTTTTATATTATCGGCGTAACTTTTTATTCTTTGTGATTGTGCATTGATCATGCGTCGCTGTGCCTTTAGTCTGTATGGCAATACACAGACAAATATCAGAATTTAAAGATTTGAACCGACGATTAAAATTCAAACGTGCAGCACGTCGTCTGCCCCTACCTTGGGGCGGGTCTTCTGTGTCATCTACAATCTTTATGGCCATTTCTGTTATTTTAATTGCGGCGTCTACCTTTAGGCCTGCCGCGTTTGAGGGGGCGCGCAATGTTACGGCAGATATTTTTGCCCCCGCCTTATCGACCGTAGGCATGCCGTTTCAACAAGTCACAATGTTTTTACACAATGTAACAAATTTGGCGCAGCTACAGGCTGATAAATCACGGTTGGAAGAGGAAAATATGCGCCTGCGGGAGTGGTATCAAACTGCGCTCTTGCTTGATTCTGAAAACAGATCATTGCGTGAACTTTTAAACTTACAGGTTGATTCCTCTTATTCACATGTCAGTGCACGCATTTTAGCGGATTCAGGTAATGCATATGTGAAGAGCCTCCTTGTGGCGGCGGGGACTGATGAAGGGCTTATTAAGGGGGCTGCTGTTGTCGCCGGTGAAGGGCTTGTCGGGCGTGTGGTGGAGGTAGGAGAGGAGACTTCGAGGATCATATTGGTTAATGATGTGAATTCACGGGTGCCTGTCGTCGTCGAAGATTCCGGTCAGCATGCAATAATGGCAGGTATGAATGAGCAAAATCCGCGCCTAATTCATATTCCGGAGGATACAACAATCAATGAAGGCGCCAGGGTCGTAACTTCGGGCTATGGCGGGGTGTACCCGCAAGGTTTGCCCGTGGGGCGTGTGGTCGCAAATGAAAATGGGGGATTGGAAGTCGTTCTGTTTTCTGATTTTAACACATTGCAAATTGTCAGAGTTTTGCTGAGGGAGAAGTAAACAGAAGATGCAAACATTATCAGAATATATCGATATTTTTATACGGCTAAGTGCTGTGTATGTTTTGCTGTTTTTGTTTTTTATTTTGAATATTATTTCAATTTCAACGCCTGTCGCCATGGCTATGGATATCCCGTTTATTGTTATGGTGTTTTACTATTGGTCGATTTATCGGCCGACGCTTATCCCCCCTGTGCTCGTGTTTATAATCGGTATTTGTTATGATTTGTTAAGTGGATGGCCTGTTGGTTTGAATGCTCTGATTTTGCTAACTCTTAGGCATAACGTATCCTCACAAAGACTGTTTATGACGGGCCAGCAATTTATCGTTGTTTGGTTGGGGTATACATTTGTTAGTGCTGTTGCTTTGTTCTTGCAATGGGGGTGTTTTGGCCTGTTACGCTTAAACTGGAGTGCTGTAGAGCCTATTTTAACATCGTGGACATTCGGTGTGTTTTTGTTCCCGGTTGTCAGCGTAATTTTGCACCTGTCACATAAAATGCTTCCTGAAATTCAGGGGCAATATAGTGCTGTGAAATAGATGAGAGCGATTCATGCATCATGATGAATATAGCGAGAGGATTTTTACCAGGCGTGCATTTTTTGTAGGTGGTTTGCAAGCTCTGGGGCTATGTGTACTTGGCGGCCGCTTGGCGTGGCTTCAGATTGCACAGGGCAAGCGTTATAAGATGCTGTCCGATAAGAACAGAATTAATATAAAAATTCTTCCACCTCCTCGTGGCCATATAGTCGATCGTTTTGGTGTTCCGCTTGCCGTTAATACGCAGACATACCGGGTTTTGATTGTTCCGGAGCAAACCGAAGATATGGAGGCATCGCTAAGGGCGCTTCAAAAGATTATTGATGTAAGTGATGATGATGTTGCCCGTGTAATTAAAGATTCTAAGAAGGTCGCGAAATTTATTCCTATAAAAATCAGGGAAGGGCTAAGTTGGGGGGAGGTCGCCCGCGTGGAAGTCAATCTGCCTGATTTACCCGGTTTGTTTATTGATGTGGGTGATGTGCGCTCTTATCCTTATCGTGATGCAACTGCGCATGTTGTCGGTTATGTGCGTGCTGTGTCCAAGGATGACTTGCAAAGCGATGATCCCGTGTTGCGTTTGCCGGGGTTTCGTATCGGAAAAACAGGCATAGAAAAGGTGTTCGATCAGGAACTGCGCGGAAAGGCAGGGGCCGCGGAAGTGGAAGTGAACGTGATCGGCAGAGAGGTTAGAGAATTACAACGTCAAAACTCATTATCCGGTAAGCGGGTAACCTTGACGATTGATGGTGAATTGCAACGTTTTGCAATGGAGACTTTGTCAGAGCATAAAAGTGCCTCTGCTGTGATTATGGATGCCCATAATGGTGCGATCTATGCGCTGGCTTCTTATCCGGCTTTTGACCCTAATATGTTTGTACAAGGTATCTCACAAGAAAAATGGCAAGAATTAATTGATAATCCCGGTCATCCGCAAACCAACAAAGCAATTGCCGGTCAGTATCCGCCCGGATCAACATTTAAAATGGTGACGGCCCTTGCCGGCCTTAAAGCCGGAGTAATTAACCGAAATACGAAGGTTTTTTGTCCGGGGCATTATGAATACGGCAAAGATAAATTTCATTGTTGGAAAAAATGGGGGCACGGCAATGTTGATTTACGCAGTGCCTTGGCGGAGTCCTGTGACGTATATTTTTATAAAATGGCGACTGAGGTCGGCATCGATGCCATCGCGGAAATGGCGAACAGTCTGGGATTGGGGGAGTATCTTGATTTAGGGCTGGGACAAGAAAAATCAGGCCTAATCCCGAATATCGCTTGGAAAAAACGTGTTTTAGGAAAAAGCTGGTATGCGGGGGAAACAATTGTTTCGAGTATTGGTCAGGGCAATGTGTTGGCGACACCGTTGCAACTGGCTGTGATGACGGCGCGTATGGTTAATGGTGGATTTGCGGTAAAACCATGGATTAGCGGCTATTTAGGGGATGAATTTTTAGGGCGCGAAAACTGGGATAAAATTGGTTTGAGGCAGGCGGATATAGATTTGGTGATGCAGGGGATGGAAATGGCAGTGAATGATCGCAAGGGAACTGCCTTTGGATCACGTATCGAGGAAGCGGGTTTTGAAATGGCAGGCAAAACCGGAACTTCACAGGTGCAAAGAATTACGGCGGAACAGCGCCGCCTTGGTATCAAGAATGAGGATTTACCGTGGAAACAACGCCACCACGCGTTATTCGTTGGTTATGCACCGACGAAGAATCCAAGATATGTGTGTTCTGTTGTTGTAGAGCACGGCATTGGTGGCTCACGCGCAGCTGCGCCGTTGGCGAAGGTTTTACTGGAGCATACACAAAAGCGCGATCCTGCAAGAACCAATATGCAGCCCGAAATCAAAGAGGATGGCGCACTATCAATATGGCCGCCCAAAAAACCTGTCTCTAATACGTTGGGAGGCGGTTTATAGATGGTTTATTCCATGTTTATTCAAAATGATATGAGCTTTGCGCAAAAGCTGGCTAAGTTAAATTGGTGGCTAATTATTTTGGTCGTTTCGATGGCAACAGTCGGCATTGCCTCTCTCTATTCTGCTGCGGGTGGGGATTTTGATCCGTGGGCCTCGCGTCAGTTGATGCGCTTTGGGGTTGGGGTGATCGGAATGATCGTAATCGCGCTGATTGATATTAAATGGTGGTATCGCCTGACATGGCCGCTCTATTTCATAGGTTTAGGGCTTTTGCTGTTTGTTGAAATTAAGGGGCATGTCGGCATGGGCGCGCAACGCTGGATCAATCTTGGTTTTATGCAGCTCCAACCGTCAGAGTTGATGAAAATTGCTGTGTTGATGGCCTTGGCACGGCACTTTCATGGGGCCAGTCCTGAACAGGCGCGGCGCCTATCATTCTTGATTGTTCCTGCATTGGTTATTCTTACGCCTGTCGCATTGGTGTTGTTGCAACCTGATCTGGGGACGTCCTTAATGATTGTTATGGCCGGCGCTGCTATGGTTTTTATGGCCGGCGCGCCGCTATGGCTTTTTATAGGGGCGATTATTGTGGCGATTGTCAGTATTCCGATTGCATGGCAGTTCTTGCATTCCTATCAAAAGGCACGCGTTATGACGTTCCTTAATCCGGAGAGTGACCCACTTGGCGCGGGCTATCATATTACACAATCCAAAATTGCCATTGGTTCCGGGGGCGTGGAAGGAAAAGGGTTTTTGCAAGGAACGCAAAGCCATTTGAATTTTTTGCCTGAGAAACAAACGGACTTTATTTTCACCCTATGGGTAGAGGAGTGGGGCTTGTTCGGGGGCTTGTTTTTGCTGAGCTTATTTTTGTTTGTTTTTATCACGGGCCTCAGCACGGCTTTACGATGCCGCAACAATTTCGGCCGCTATCTTGCGCTGGGCGTCAGTGTAAACTTTTCGCTCTATGTGTTTATCAATATCGCGATGGTTATGGGGCTTATTCCGGTCGTAGGGGCACCTTTGCCGCTCATATCCTATGGCGGCACGTCGATGTTGTCTGCCCTAATCGGGTTTGGCTTGATGATGTCCTGCGGTATATATCGCCACAGTAAGGTAACGCGTTAAGCGGCGATTTGAACGCCTTTATCTTGCATTAGCTTCTGTAATTCGCCACTTTCGTACATTTCACGAACAATGTCGCATCCGCCGACAAATTCGCCTTTGACGTACAATTGTGGGATTGTCGGCCATTTTGTGAATTCTTTAATGCCTTCACGAATGTCGTTATCTTCCAAAACGTTGATGTCACGGAATGTAACACCAAGTTGAGAGAGAACCTGAACGACCAAAGATGAAAAACCGCATTGTGGATAGGCGGCTTCGCCTTTCATAAACAGAACCACATCATGTGCGTCAATTTCTTTTTGAATACGATCAAAAACTACATTTTCCATTATTTTTTTTCCTTACAATTTTTTTATTCCGACACTGATGTCTGAAGCGCAAGCGCGTGTAAATCAGTGCCCATTTTACCTTCCAGTGCTTCGTAGACCATTCTGTGCTGTTCTACGCGTGATTTCCCCTCGAACGATGGGGACGTTACATATGCCGCGTAATGATCACCATCGCCGCGAAGGTCTTCGATACGCACTTTTGCGTCAGGAAGGCCTTCCTGTATCAATTTTTCAATTGTTGCTGCATCCATTGCCATGTTAACTAGCCTTTGTGCTTATTTGTTTTCTCTGACTTGCTTTTTTGCTTCTTCAAAGCAGTTTTCAAGCTCTACCTGCATGACATGGTCAGAAATATCAACCCCTTTGTCATCAAAGTCTTTTCTGACTTTTCGAAGGATATCTCCAAAACCGGGTTCTTCAAGGTTTGCAGTTACTACCTGAGAGGCATAGGTTTCAGCATCTGCGCCAGTAAGGCCTAATTTCTCTGCAGCCCAAAGCCCATATAGCTTTGAGAGGCGTGCTTCTACGGTAAAATCCATCTGTTCTTCGAAAGCAAATTTCTTCTCAAATCCTTTTTCCCGATCATCGAACGTGGTCATGCTGGTCTCCTTATAAACGCAAGATTTTGTAAAAAATTATTCTTTAATGATTTCTATCATTTGAATCTGAGTAAATCCATTGTTATATGAAGGGTAATTAAAATTTAAAGGTAAATTTATGGCAAGACGTAACAAAATTTATGAAGGCAAGGCGAAAATCCTATATGAGGGCCCTGAACCCGGCACTGTTATTCAATATTTCAAAGATGATGCGACCGCGTTTAACGCAGAAAAGCATGATGTAATTAACGGTAAGGGGGTTTTGAATAATCGTATTTCGTCTCATTTGATGACCAAACTCGAAGAAATCGGAATTCCGACGCATTTTATCCGCATGGAAAATATGCGTGAGCAGTTGGTTTACAGTGTTGATATTATACCGATTGAATTGGTTGTTCGTAATATTGCTGCGGGATCACTATGTAAGCGCTTGGGGCTGAAGGAGGGGGAAATCCTTCATAAGCCGCTGGTTGAGTTTTATTACAAGAAAGATGAATTGGGCGACCCGCTTGTTGGTGAAGATCATATTATGACATTTGGTTGGGCCGATCCGTATGAACTGGAAGAAATGGTTTCTATGGCATGGCGCGTGAATGATTACCTTAATGGGTTATTCTCCGGCATAGGCCTGCGACTAGTTGATTTCAAGCTTGAGTTCGGACGCATTTGGGGCGAGCAGGGGGAATTGTATCTGGTGCTTGCTGACGAAGTGTCACCGGATAATTGCCGTTTGTGGGATGCAAAAACAGGCGAAAAAATGGATAAAGACCGTTTCCGTTTTGATCTTGGTAACCTTGTTGACGGATACCAACATATTGCGAAAAAGCTTGGTTTGATCCCTGAAGATGTCGTTCAGGGCGGCAACTTAAATGAAGAAATGCTTCAAGGGCTCAGTCAGATTGAAAATGAACTGACAGAGCGTCGTCGCTTGAGGGATTTAAAAGCGGCAAAACCAAGAAAGTCTTAAGGGAATCCGGCCTTACTTTCCATCAGGCATGGTAAGGCCGACTTCTTTAATTTTTTCGATGAGTTCTTCAGGCGTGAAGGGTTTTCTTATGCTTCCCGAAGCGCCATGAGTTTCGGCAATTTTAAGAAAGCTGGTATGTCCGACGTTTCCTTCGGATGTCATAGCGATCACTTTGACGTCGATGTTCTCATTTATGACCTCAGAAACAACTTCGATTCCTTCGATTTCAGGCATCATAATGTCTGTAATGATAAGGTCGTACGCTTCTTCCTTTGCAAACGCTATGGCTTGCCTGCCATCAGACACCGTGGTGACATCGCAGCCACGGTGGGTTAAAAGCTTCTCAACCATCATTCTGGTCATTTTCTGATCATCTGCGACTAATACTTTTAGGGGCATATTGTACTTCCATCACATTGAATTTAGTCACATATGTTAACATGACTATGCAGGAATACTATAGAATCCGTGATATAAAAAAATACATACGCATGCATGTGTATTTTATGGCGCGAATTGTTCCTGATATATGCGTTCTTCCAGATGGTTTTCAGGATCAAAGAGAAGATTAACCGATATATTGCGTGCTTCTTCGATGTCTACGGTTGCGACATCACGAATTTCTGTCGCATCGGCAGAGGCACTGATGGGCCTTTCTTTTGGCCTTATGACTTCAAATCGTACAACGGATGTGTTCGGCAAAAGCGCGCCCGGCCAACGCCTTGGTCTGAAGGCACTGATCGGTGTGAGGGGAAGGACGTTCGCACTTAAGGGGACGATCGGCCCGGCAGCGGATGAGTTGTAAGCCGTGCTGCCGACAGGCGTAGAGAGCATAATGCCATCACAGACCAAAAGCGGCAGGCGAACCTCATCATTTACAAAGACCATAATTTGCGCAGAACTATGTGTTTCACGAATGAGCGATACTTCGTTATATGCCAGCGCCGTGTGTGTGTTCCCGTGAATATCTGTCGCTGTCATCTGCAGCGGGTGAATTTCATAAGCTTTCGCACGAGAAACACGTTCTACTAAATCTGTGTCTTTATATTCATTTAGTAAAAATCCGAGTGTGCCAAGATTTAACCCATATATCGGAAGGTTCTTACCTGTGAACTGGTGTAGCGCACGAAGCATTGACCCGTCACCGCCCAGCACAATGATTGCATCTGCATCATCAATATCATGATGCGTGTATTTCTCTGTCAGATCACGATATGCGGCTTGCGGGCGCGGATTGTCGGATGCGTGAAAATGTAATTTCATATAGAAATAAGCCTAATTCTGTTTATCCTGCCATTGTATAGGATTTTGCAGGAATTCTTCAACTGATTGGCATGTCGCAGCATCAAAATAATCATGTTCTTTTGCAACATCGAGAACGTCCCACCAAGTCGTAAGGGCGTGTAATGTGATGCCAAGGTTTTTCATGTTTTCAATGCTGGCATCAAAAATTCCGTAATGGAACACAACAAAGGCATGTTCAACCGTTGCGCCTGCTTCGCGTAAGGCTTCTATGAAAATGCGCTTACTTCCGCCGTCAGTCTGTAGATCTTCGATCAAAATAACATTGGGCTTTTCGCCTTTATCGTTTTCTTCGGGCATATGGCCTTCAATTTGCGCCATACGGCCATAGCCTTTAGGTTCCTTTCGGACATAAATCATTGGTTTGTGAAGGCGATCGGATATATACGCTCCGTATGGAATTCCGGCGGTTTCTCCGCCTGCTAGTAAATCTATATTGCTGCTGCCGATTTCCGAAGACAATATTTGTGCGGCGTCATTCATCAGGGCATTACGTTCTTGTACGAACGAAATCAAACGTCGGCAGTCAATATATACCGGACTTTTCTTGCCTGATTTTAATGTGAACGGTTCTTTTGCGTTAAACAAAACAGATTCGGTTTCAATCAGGGCTTTTGCCGCGCGGTTCGCAATATCTTTACGATCTGCCTCTGTTAGGGACTTTGGGGGCGTTTCACCGATTAAAGCGATAAAGTCCGACATCGTTGCATTTGTTACCGATAATACTTTGGACAGGCTTTCTGTTGATGGCCATCTCGGCTTGCCTTCGGGGCTAACGCGTTTGCTTTTATTGAACGAAGTGGGGTCAAGGCCTGCTTGCTTCGCTAAGCCGGATGGTGAGAACCCTTTTTCGGATGCAAGCCTGTCTAAACCTTGCCAAATTTGTGCGTGTGTAAACATGGGAAATTTAAGATACCTGTATGTTTGATTCTAGATTCTAGGACAGTAATCCCATTAATGCGCGAAAAGGTAAATAGGAAAATATTCATAGATTTTCCTTGACAGTGGATTTTTTTTATATCATACATAAGAACATAAAGTGAACATTTGTTTCTCTTTGCACACATAAAAAACCACCCCACACAAAAACGAAAGGCAAAGCGATGAGCGGTAAGGTAAAGAAACTGAGCGTTAATAGTGATTTGAGTATGAATAATGAAGAGTGCGTACCTTTTGATTCTGTTGAGGATGTATGGTTCTGGTTTATTGCCGCACAGCAGGCACGTAATGAAGGTGCAAAATATGTGGCAGGTGCAGGGGCGATTAAACGTCCGTGCGAACCTGTGGATATTCTCAAGGTGCTGGACGGCCTTTACCGAAAGCGCAGGTTGGTACGTGATCATTTATTGGTTTTACGGCACTACGGACGGCGCCATATGGCACCGGATCCCAGACGTGTAAAAGAGCAGCGCGCACATACTTTATGGCATGAAGCATTTGATCGCATGCGTCCTGTGTTGGAGCGTAAGGGCATTGTCACAAAAGAATCCTGGATGGCGGCATACGCCAATAGTGATGGATGCGCGATGCCCACTTTGTTTCCGAATTTACAAGGAGGCGCAGCACAATGAAAACAAGCAGACACTTTGACATTACTGAGTTTCAGTCACAGGAGGCATGGGTTGTTTTTACAAATCAAACCGATCTTCCTTGGTTAAAGGGACTAAGGCAGGGGTTCAGGCATTGTTTTATCGTTCTTCATGATGGGCAACATTGGACAAGTATTGATCCGCTGGCCAGTTTCATGGAGGTGGTTGTGCATAACGTGCCTGCGGAATTCGATTTGATTTCATGGCTGGAAGAGCGCGGACATCATACGGTTCAGGCACCTTTGGCACGCGATATAAAGCGCACTGCACCTATCATGCTATTTACCTGTGTTGAGGCATGTAAACGCATCTTAGGGGTTCATAAGCGCTCTATTTTAACGCCGTGGCAGCTTTATTGCCATTTGAACTCAACCAAACAAACCATCCCCACACATCAAAATTATAAAGGAGAGTTAGCATGGGAAGCTTAAGTTCTACCCCAAAAGTACCGCAGAGCCCGGTTGTTCAGGCACCTGTCGTAACGCAAACAACAACGGAAAGCCAAAGCACGCAACCTGACGCGCAAAGCCGTGCGGAGCAAGAGTCACAAGAGCGTGAGAAGAGTCTGCTGGCGCGTGGTCGTGGCAGGCTGGGAACAATAGCAACCAGTTTTCAAGGGTTTTTGAGAGAAGCGGATAATACAGCGGCTCGTAAAACATTATTGGGCGAATAGGCGGAGAAAAGACATGATGGCAGAGCAAAGACAAAAAGATTTGATTGACCAAGGTGAACAACGCCGGATCAAAATATTAATTGAGCGATACAATAATGCGCGTAAGAAACGGGATGTATGGAAGAGCTTATGGCAGGAATGCTATGATTATGCCTTACCGCAAAGGGCAGGATTTAATAGCGGTTCGCGCCCCGGGCAGGTTAAGACCGTTAAAATTTATGATGCAACGGCTATGGATGCGGCAGAGCAACTCGCTGCGAGTTTGCTCGGCAATTTAACGCCGACATGGTCGCAATGGTTTGGTTTAAAACCCGGGCCTGATTTATCACCCGCTGATGCCGATGCGCTGGCCCCAGTGTTAGAGCAGGCGGGGAAAACAATTCAGGCGCATTTCGATCGTTCTAACTTTGCTGTTGAAATACATCAATGTTATTTGGATTTGGTTGTTGGCGGTACGGCGTCATTGTCATTTGAAGAAGCAGAACCGGGCGAGTTTTCCGCGTTTCATTTTGCCGCAGTGCCTTTGCAAAACATTGTTTTGGAAGAGGGCGTGTCAGGATTGCTTGATGGCTCGTATCGGCGCATTGCTATGACATTGGATCAAATTACATCACGGTTCCCGTATGCGGAAATCCCGACTGATATATTAACTGCAACACAGAGCGATCCTCAGATGAAATTTGATGTCCTGGAAACAGTCATGCCGGGTGAGTTATCCTATGATTATGCCGCGTTTTTATTCGAAGATCCTGAACGACCTGTGATTTTGCAGACAGGGCGTTTTGCCAATTCCCCCATTATTAATTTCAGATGGTTGAAATCGCCGGGTGAGACCTATGGGCGATCTCCTATAATGAAGGCTTTGCCGGATATTAAAACGGCAAATAAAGTGGTGGAGTTGATATTAAAGAACGCATCAATCGCGGTAACGGGGATTTGGCAGGCCGATGATGATGGCGTGCTAAACCCCGCGAACATAGAGCTTACACCCGGAAGCATTATCCCGAAAGCAATAGGATCAAAAGGCTTGCAGCCTCTGGACATGCCCGGGCGGTTTGATGTTTCGCAGTTGATGTTGGACAGGCTGCAATCGTCGATCCGTCATGCATTATTAACAGATAAGCTCATGCCGATTTCCGGGCCTCGTATGACGGCAACAGAGGTGATTGAAAGGTCTGCAGAGATGACGATGTTGCTTGGTGCAACTTATGGGCGGCTGCAATCTGAATTATTAACCCCGCTCATCAAACGTGCATTTGATATTTTGAAGCGTCGTGGGGAGGTCCCCGATATTGCTTTGGACGGGCGGCTTGTATCCGTTGATTACCGTTCGCCGCTTGCCAGATCACAAGGGCAGAAGAATGTGCAAAACACGCTGAGTTGGATTTCGTCGGTGCTTGCAATGGGGCCTGAGGCTTCAAGGTCTGTGGATTTACCTGCTGCGGCGCGTTTTCTGGGAGAGGCCTTGGCCGTGCCCAGTGATTTGATGCGCACTGAGATTATCGCCGATGCCTCTATGCCCGCGATGAATGGTGACAACCGAAACACTGAAATAAATTAAATTGTTAAAAAAAGGAGCGTTAAACAATGAACGAAGAAAATCTGTTAAATGGAGATATTCCGGATAAATTTAAAGACCCTGATACCGGTGAGATTAGGTTTGAGATGATGGCTAAATCTTATAAAGAGTTAGAAAACAGGCTTTCACAAATGCCCAGACCACCAAAGTCTGCTGATGAGTATTGCATTGAGTGTCAACATGGTTTGTTCAAGCCTGACAGTGATGTTAATCAACGCATGTATGAATTGGGGCTGACATCAGATCAAGCACAAGCAATATATGATTTGGCGGCAGAGAAATTAGTGCCAATGGTTGCTGAAATTGCCGCTGATTTTAATGCGGACAGAGAAGTGGAAAAACTGATCAACCATTTCGGCGGGGTAGAGCAATGGAAAATGGTTTCCCGTCAGTTATTATCCTTTGGTCAGAAAAGTCTGCCTGCGGACGTACTGGACAATTTATCATCATCTTATGAGGGGGTACTGGCGCTGCATCGTATGATGAAAGGAGGGGAGCCTAAGCTTTCGCGCGGTGGAGGCCGTGTTGACGGCGCGGTTAATGAGGCAGAGCTCTCTTCGATGATGCGTGATCCTAAATATTGGCGCGATAAAGACCCGGCTTTTGTGGCGAAGGTGACGCAAGGGTTTCAGTCTGTGTATGGTGAGTCATAAAATTACACAAATATTTAAGCGCCAACAGTTAGAGCCTTCCGCTTTTCTGGCGGAAGGCTCACTTAATTTTCTCAACTTAACAAGCATCTATACGGTTTGTGAATCCACAAAACGTTGCGCAACGTAATCATCGACAACTTGCTGAAATCTGGCTTGTACAGATTTATTCAAAGGCAAAAATCTCAAAGCAACCTTACTGGGGGCTTTTCGAATGACTTTTGCCTTGTGGTCGATTTCCATGATTTCGTCGCGTAATTTAAATTTTAATGTGAAGGTGCATTCCTGATCGATACCAAACAGGCGATCATCTGCAGATATCAGCATGCCACCTTTGCTCCAGTTTTCGACAGGATGCATTTGTCCGTTGATAATGCTGACACATCTATCATCAGAACGACGCGCATGCTGTCTGTTCTTTTGTAGAAGGGCGCTTCTATCTTCCGTTCCCGGAGATGATATGACTTTACCAAACATGAGTTTCTCTTTAGTTATAACTATTTATGAAAATAAGCTAATATATATTTCTGGCAAAATTAAGGCAAAATTAACCTTTTTGTCGAAATACCCACAAAATTTTAACTTTTTCCTTGACTTGTTGTGAATTAATTCCTATATTTTGTAAATCAACGCCATTATTGTGACTTTTTGTTGGATTTTTTGTGCACGAATCCATGAAGTCGATATGCAGAGAACACATATGCATGTGCCTGCGATTAGGCGCAATCCCTTGACTGGCCTTATTTCAAGACAACCAAAAGCGGATTATTTTTCCATTTATTAACATTAAGAAATGAGGTTTACGTATGTCTACTACGATAGATCAGGCTTTTATTAAGCAATTTGAGCGTGAAGTCCATGAGGCGTATCAGCGTCAGGGGTCAAAGCTCAGAAACACAGTGCGTACTATTACTGACGTTAACGGCTCTTCGGCTGTTTTCCAAAAAGTCGGTAAGGGGACGGCAAGCACGAAATCAACGCATGGTATGGTTCCTGTGATGAATTTAGATCACTCCAATATTGAAGTCGTGCTGAGTGATTATTACGCAGGAGATTGGGTTGATCGCTTGGATGAGCTCAAAACCAACATCGATGAGCGTCAGGTCATCGCCAGCGCAGGCGCACACGCCTTGGGGCGCAAAACTGATGAGTTAATCATTGGTGCCTTACAGGACGCGTCATTGCAGGTAATTGCTGATGGTAATGTTGGTATGACCAAGGATAAAATCCTAAACGCGTTTGAAACATTCGGTGCGCAAGATGTGCCTGATGACGGGCAACGTTTTTGCGTTGTCGGCTGGAAACAGTGGAGTGAGCTTCTCGCCATTGATGAATTTGTGAATGCCGATTATATCGGGGCGGATAATCTTCCTTTTGCCTCTATTACGCAGGCGAAAATGTTCCTCGGCACAATCTTTATTCCGCATTCGGGATTGCCGATTGACGGAAGTGATATTCGTTCTTGTTATTATTATCACAAAACATCTGTAGGCCACGCCGCCGCCAGTGATGTGCAAACTGATGTGTCATGGCACGGTGATCGCGCGGCGCATTTTGTGAATAACATGATGAGCCAAGGCGCAGGTCTGATTGATGAAGCGGGGATCGTTGTCATCAATTGTGATGAAACGCCCGACTAATCCCATTCTCATACAAATTCAATAAGGAGATAAATCATGGCTTTTAAAGCAACTGATTTAAGTGTGCTCGCCTATGCGAACAATTTTACTTTATGGCATTACACGAGCGTTGATAGTAGCGTCGAGACTGCGGATTATTTTTCTCCGGCGGCCGGCATGCTCAATGTTAACGACCTGATAATTGCCAATATCGATACCGACGGAACGCCGTC
>Ga0256829_1002316_pt1 | contig 14316 bp, 14 predicted proteins | sample 131447metaG_FD_185979 | JGI IMG/M metagenome (GOLD analysis project Ga0256829, IMG submission 185979) | Hydrothermal vent microbial communities from Lau Basin, Pacific Ocean - 131-447 | ecosystem: Environmental > Aquatic > Marine > Hydrothermal vents | place: Pacific Ocean: Lau Basin | collected...
CTAAAGAGGAGGTGATTTGAAAAGCAATATCTACAAGCACTTTTTCTTTCAGCGATATTTGCAGCTTTTGTACTTCTATCATAACGCGTGTGCCAACTCTTTACACAGTGCTCGCAAATTCTCACTACTCTCACCCAAACGGGCAATGAGACGAATGATAGCACTCGGAACTGTCGGCTGACGAATAGCACCTACTCCGTAGCCTTTTTGCAATAGGGCATCTTTTATGGCAACTGATTTGCGATTATCGCCAACTGGTACAGGAACGATCAAACCATCCACTGCAATGCCAAGTTCCTCTTGCACTATTCTTTGACGTGTTTGTATCTCCTCACGCAAACTCTTTGCATTTGCAAGAATATAGTTGAGTGAGTTATGTGCCAAGAGGGTGTCATACAAAGAGAGCGATGTTGCATAGATGATGGGCTTTGCACGGTTTAAGAGATATTGGCTAATATGCTCTGAAGAGAGTATGAATGCGCCAAAACTGCCATAGGCTTTGCCGAGTGTTCCCATTTTTATATGATTAGGAGCAATGCTGATACCGTAATGCTCATAAACACCCATCAATGTCTCACCCACAACACCACTGCTATGCGCTTCATCCACTATTAGCAAAGCACTCTGCTCATCACAAATGTCAAAGACCTCACGTGAGCATAAATCACCATCCATCGAGTAGATGCCCTCAACAGCCACAATGTTTCTTTTGGCCTGCGAGTTTTGCAACAATTCACGCAAGGCTTGTATATCATTATGTGGGAAAAAAGTGACATCAATGCCTTTAAGCTGAGAAGCCAAAACCCCTGATGCATGATAGAGCTCATCCATAAAGAGTCTGTCGCCTTTGCGCACAAGGGATTCAATAAGAGCAATATTAGCATTGAATCCGCTGCCTAAGACAATGCCTGCTTCAAAACCGTTCGCCTTACAAAGTGCATCTTCAAAATCTTTATGAATTTGATGATAACCATTGACCAACATGGAGGCCTTGCTTGCATGCACATCAGTCTTCTCCAATACACTGCATGTCTGTTGATGCAGCGCTTTGTTGTGTGCCAAGCCAAGGTAATCATTTGAGGCAAAGTCATACAAGGAGGAAGAAAGCACTTCTCGTGTTCTGTACCGTCCTGCACGTTTTAAAGCTTCTAACTCTTTTGTATAAAACATCACTTCACAACAACCCTGTTTCTTCCGCTCTTTTTTGCTGCATACAGGGCATCATCTGCACGCTTATAAAAACTCTTTTCATTCTCACATACTTTAAATTCCGTTACACCAAAGCTCGCTGTAATAGGAACGATCCGCTTATGTGCTTCTATCGCTTTTCGTAGCTTTTCTGCCAAGGTAAGTGCAGATTCTTTTGTAATGTGCGGCGCAATAATAACAAACTCTTCCCCTCCAACACGAAAAATCTCATCGACATCACGTAATAAAGAGGCAACAAGATGTGTGTATTCACGAAGCACTTCATCACCTACTACATGCCCATGTTTGTCATTGACCTCTTTAAAATGGTCTATGTCGAAGGAAATAAGGGAAAGCGGATGTTTATAACGGCATGCCCGCGCCATTTCGTCATGGAGTTTTTCTTCAAATTTTCGTCTATTGCCTGCATTGGTTAAAGCATCATGTAAAGAGAGTTTTTCAAGCTCTTTCTTGTAGAGTTCCTGCTCTGTGATATCAGAAAAAATGACAGAATAGTGGTTCTTCTCCTGTGATATCAAAGAGACATTGATCGTAAAATAGTAGATCTTCTCTTCAATTTTCATTTTTACCTTATGTGTCTTCTGCGGGTTTTTTAAAATCAAATCTAGCCAATGGTAAGGGCTTTCTCCCTTGTGTAAATACCCTTCTTCATCAACAAAGAAATTACAAACACAGCTGTTTTCATTGCGAAACTCTTCTATAGTTTTATACTTTGTAAAATATTTGAAGAACGTTTTGTTTGCATCTATGATACTTTTTTTGTCATTGATCAAAACAATATTGTTGGATGTATCAAGAATCTTTTTATAGTAGGCTTTTTGCTTTTTCAAAATAAAATAGTAGATAATATTCACAACACCTGCAAGTGCCATTAAAACAATAATGGCAAACATCGACCAACGAAATACAAAATAGTCTAAACCTGTTTTAGAAACCGCAGAGAGTTTTTTGAACATAATATAGTATGCTATTGTTTTACCATCATAATCTTTCAATGGATAACTTGCAATGATATAATCATCGGCTACTTTTACAGAAGAACGGCAAAATTGCTTGATATTGTTGTTCTTCAAATACTCCTGCAGTGCTTGTGGTGCATCGAAATTGGCAATATAGCAATTTTGAATATACATCTCTGTAAATGGGTATTTTATGCGCGAAGAAGCTTTTTCATTAACAGCAACTACCGAATCAATACCTAATTTTTTCAAGCCTTTAGAAATTGAATTAAAGTGAGATATGACTTCAACGATCCCGATAAACCTATGCTCTTTATCATACAGGGGCACAATCGATTTTATATTTAGAGTAAAGATATCTACACTGACATCTGAGAGTATCTTTTTATGCTCTATTACATAGTGTAGATCACTTCTTTTTTCACAAAAACTGTCATCAGTGATCTTTGTCCAACTTCTATAAAGCGTATGTCCCTCTTTATCTAAAATATGAATCCAAATATTTTGATAATTTGTATATTTTTTAAAATCGAGGATCAATGTATTGAGTTTGTATTGTAACTCTTTTTGATTACTGAAAAGATTTTGCAGAGCATCATTGGATGCCAATGTAAGTGCAATTGCAGTTGTAGATTTTTTCTTCTCTTCGATCATAGCAGCGACATTCTTTTGCATAAAATGTGCTTCGTTTTGATAGATTTTCTGCTCTAAATTCTGTTTATGCTCTTGAATGTAATACATATAGAGTGAAAATCCGAGCACTAAGGCTAAAAAAATAAAAAAGAGACTTATGAGTGATTTTTTACTCATCAGGCAAACCTTTTTAGAACTTCCACGCACAGTCCCATCGCAGTGCTTTCATAGCCTCGCACCTCTTTGATATACGGCTTACAAAAACCCTCCACCATACAAGCCCCTGCCTTGCCACGCCACTCGCCGCTCTCTAGGTAACGCTCCAGATCTTTTGCATCAAACTCATGGAACAGATAATCCGTTTTTGAGATATCAATGATCTTCTTCTCTTTTGCATGGTAGATCATACAGGTGATAATGCTCGTAATATTTCCACTTTGTGTCATTAAAATATTACGAGCGTCATCCACACATTTCGCTTTACGCAGAATCTGGTTTTGGGAAGTCACAACTGTGTCAGCAACTAAAAGTGGATAATCTTCATAGCCAAAGGCTTTGAGATTGGCTTCGTACTTGCCGAGTGTTGCCTGATAGACGAAGTTTTTTGGGGAAGTTGCGACTATACTCTCTTCATCGAAATCGACACTCTCTTGAATAAATTCAATGCCTGCTTCACGCAGTAAAAGAGCCCGAGTTTCAGAAGAGGAGCAGAGTCTAATAGGCATTACGCAGTGTTACTCCAAGATAGATCGCGATAATTCCAAGAACGATATTGACAGGGACCATATATTTTCCAATAAGTTCAAGTGCTTTTTTCGCACCTGCCATATCGCCTTTGTCAAGTAATTTTTGTGCTTTGTTTCGGCGCAGTATCATCGCAAAAAGATTGGCTGCCATCACCATCCAAATGACCTCTTTCGTATGTACAAGATTATAAATATGCATTGCATACGCATCGATAACAGTGCCGTTAGCATCGACCGCTGCAGCACGAAAACCAAGCCCTACCGCCATAATGACCGCTGTAATAATTAAAATAATCACAAAAGGAGTGACAATCGTAAAAAGACGCTTGAGTGCCTGAGAGATGCGCGTCAATCTATGTGCGGGAGATTCTATCTGCAAAAAAGACTGATGCGCTGCAAAACGCATCGCAACCATACCGCCTACCCAAATAACTGCTGAGATAACGTGTAAAAAAACGATCTGTGTTCTATAGTCTGCAAAAAGTTCTATCATAAACTCTTTCATTAACCAAGTACCTCTTGTATGAATTTCAATGCTTCTTCTTTTGCCTCTGGCAGTTTTGTTTTATCTTTTCCACCGGCTTGTGCAAAGTCCGGACGACCACCACCGCCGCCGCCTAAAATAGGAGCGATCTTTTTGATCCAATCACCTGCTTTGGCATCACACCCTTTGACACCCGCAGCGATGAGCACTTTATCGCCTTTTACCTGAAAGAGCATAGCGCAAAGTTTTTCATTTTGATTTTTAAGCTCATCTATCTTCTCTTTGATGTCACCGTTTGGAAGCTCATCGACAACAACAGCGACACCATTGACATCTTCTGCTTTTATCTCTACTTTTGCCGCAGAAAGAGCCTCTTTAAGTTCTGTTTTTAAATCTTCAATGTTATTTTTAAGTCTGTGAATTCCAGCGATGACATCGAGATTTTTCACTTCACTCTGTGCCTCTTTAAGAAGATCTCTTTGCTGCGTGAAGTACTTGTATGCCGCATTTCCACAAACCGCTTCGATTCTTCTCACACCGGCACTTACCCCACTCTCTTTAGTGATGATAAAATTACCGATATTTGCAGTATTCTCAACATGTACACCCCCGCAGAATTCTACAGATGCATCTGCGAAACTGACAACTCTTACCTCATCGCCATACTTCTCGCCAAACTGGCTCTTCGCACCTGACTTTTTCGCCTCTTCTATTGGCAATACTTCCGTTTTTGCAGGAATGGCACGCATTATCTCTACATTGACACGCTCTTCTATCTCTGTGAGTTCCGCTTCGCTTACCGCTTTTGGATGTGAAAAGTCAAAACGCAGACGATTTGCCTCTACAAGAGAACCCGCTTGTGAGATGTGCTCGCCCAGAACATCTGAAAGTACAGCATGTAAGAGGTGCGTTGCAGAGTGGTGCTTCGTAATCTCATTGCGTGAGATGTCTACCACAGCATCGACATTAATACCGACTTTAATGCTTGAAGTCACTTCTATTTTAGAAAGGTTCATATCGAAAAATTTCTTTGTATCGAGTACTTTCGCGCGGCATTTAAGCTCTCCGATATCGCCACACTGTCCACCGCTCTCAGCGTAAAACGGTGTTACATCAAGCATAACCCAACCTTGCTCATTGATGTCAAGTGCTTCGACACGTTTAAAGTTCTCATCTAAAAGTGCCAATACTTTTGAAGCGTGGTGCGTTGTCTCATAACCGACAAACTCATTGACACCGAATTCTTCTAAAAGCTCTTTGAAGTCACCGGAGACTGCATCGTCACCACTACCTTTCCAAGCTGCTTTTGCACGTGTTTTTTGCTCGTTCATCAGCTCTTCGAACTTCTGTGTATCGAGCTTGAGTCCCTTCTCACGCAGCATATCTTCTGTAAGATCAAGTGGAAAACCATACGTATCGTAGAGTTTAAATGCAACCTCTCCGGAGAAAACATCTTGTGTATTTTCAAGCTCCATACTAAAGAGTGCTATTCCTGACTCGATTGTTTTGAAAAAGCGTGCCTCTTCGAGTTCTATCTGCTCTTGTACTACCGCTGCTTTTACTTTGAGATACTCATACTCATCGCCCATAATATCAACAAGCGTATCGACAAGTTTGTGCATAAACGGCTCACGGAAACCTAGAAGATACCCATGACGTACGGCACGACGCAGGATTCTTCGAAGTACATAGCCACGTCCTTCATTTGAGAAGTTCACACCTTGAGAAAGAAGAAAAACAGCAGTTCTGATGTGATCTGCGATAACACGGTACGATGCACCTGTCGCATAGACATACTCTTTACCGATCATATCTTCGACCTTGCGAATGATCGGCATAAAGAGGGATGAACCGTAATTAGAGAGTGCGCCCTCTTTGATGGCGACAACACGCTCGAGTCCCATACCTGTGTCAATGGAAGGTTTTGCAAGAGGAATTCTCTCGCCACCTTTTTCTTTGACCTCATACTGCATAAAGACCAAGTTCCAGATCTCTAAAAATCTGTCACCTTCGCCACCCATATAGTCCTCTGGACCATCGAAATGCTCAGCACCCTGATCGTAAAAGATCTCAGAACATGGTCCACATGGTCCAGTGTCGCCCATAGACCAGAAGTTGTCTTTGTCACCCAAACGCATAATACGATCCGCTGCAATGTGCTTTTTCCAGATCTCTTCTGCCTCATCATCGCTCTCATGCACAGTGACCCAAAGTTTGTCTTTGTCAAGATGCAATACTTCTGTGATAAACTCCCACGCATAAGCGATAGCATCTTCTTTGAAGTAGTCTCCAAAGCTAAAGTTACCCAACATCTCAAAAAATGTATGGTGACGTGCAGTATGCCCGACATTTTCAAGGTCATTATGCTTTCCACCCGCACGGATACATGTCTGGCATGATGTTGCACGCGGATTAGCAGGAGCAGGAACCTCACCTGTAAAGATCGACTTAAACGGCACCATACCGGCATTGTTAAAAAGCAGTGTTGCATCATCTGGTACAAGTGGAGCTGATGGCACTCTTGTATGATTTTTTGATTCAAAAAATTTTAGAAATTCTTCTCTAACGTTCATTATATTTTTCTCTTTTATAAAATTACGCGATTATATCCAAAATGAGCTAAATTTTGGGATTTTTTCTCTATTTTCATAAAAATGAAAATATATTCACAAAAAAATAGCATCATTAACTATAATTAATTATAATAATCATATTTTAAATTTTGGAGAGAAGATGAAAAAAATCTTATTTGGGAGTGTCTTAGCGGCACTTCTTACAACAACAGTAATGGCTGATGATGTCAGTAGTTATGAATATGCGGCATTTAAAAATGTCAACGATGTAAAAAGTGCTCTGCGTGACAACGGCTTAAAAATCGTTGGTGAATATGATGCTATGCAAAATCCTAGCTACCATGTCATCGCCTATACAAATGAAACACTGCAAAATGATGCTTCCAAAGAAGACAGAGCTTTTGGCGCAGTTCAAAAAGTGATGGTCTCAAAAGCAGACAAGCAGCTCGTTCTTACAAATCCTGAGTATTTTTTACACGCTTTCTTACAAGATGATTACAAAGCTGACGATGCAAAACAACTCAATGCAAAACTTGCAAATGCTTTTGGAAAACTAACAGGGTCCAAAGAGGCACTCGATGACGATGATATTGCAGGATATCACTTTATGATGGGAATGCCTTATTATGAAGATATGATAGAAGTTGCAAAAGGCAAAGACCTTGCAGACAAACTTGAAAAAAATGCCGCGGATAATATCGTATTTAAAATGCAAGTGGGAGATGCGACACTTTATGGTATAGCGATGCCAACTGAAAAAGGAGAAAAGTATTACCTTTCAGAGATAAAAGGTGAGAAAAATGCAGCATTCTTGCCATATATGGTTATGATAGAAGGCGATGAAGCAAAGATCCTGCATCCAAAATACTATCTCGCCATTGCTTATCCTAACCTCAGTATGGGTGAGTTTATGTCCATATCAGGGACACCTGGTGACATTGAAGAGTATATGACAAATCTTTTCAAATAGCCTCTTTTGGCAGAGCACAATGCTTCTGCCAAACTTCACTTTTTTTCCACTTTCATAATATCAGATAATTCTAAACATTATTAACTATAATAATACTATTAATTATATAAACTTTAAAGGTCTCAATATGCAATTTTTAGATGAAGATATATATGAAGCAGTAAAAAATTACCTTCCAAAAGTAAGCGAATATGTCAATTCTCACGGGGGTGGACTTGAGCTATTAGGTGTGAAAGATGGAACTGTATACATCCGGTTAAGTGGTGCTTGCGGCGGATGTTCTATGAGTCTCATGACAACAAAGATGGTCGTGCAAAAAAAGTTGCGTGAGCTTATTCATCCTGCATTAAATGTTGTCAATGTCGATGGAACACCTGAAAATGAAATGCCCGAAGATGCCTACACAGGTCCTAAAGAGGAAAAGGTCGAAGCAAGCCATGAAGAAAAGCACGGTATCATTGACAACCTCAAACATATTGTAGGGCTTTAAGATGATCGTTGATTATGCAGACAAAGCACTTACCCAAAGATACCAACTTATGGAACAGACCATTATCCCAAGACCGATTGCGTGGATTGTCACTCAAAACGAACAAGGTACTCTTAACATCGCACCTTTTAGCTATTTTATGGGACTTAGTTCTGAACCTGCTACCATGATCGTAAGCATCGGGCACAAAAGTGACGGCAGCCAAAAAGATACACTTAAAAACCTGCGTGAGACAAAAAAATGTACCATTTGTATGGTCGATGAGGCACACCTTGAAGCGATGCATTTTAGCTCAAAAGAGCTGCGTGAGGATGAAAGCGAAGCTACTACATTTGGCATTGAAACACAAGAAGTTGTAGAAGGTTTTCCACCTATGGTTACAGATGTTCCAAGTGCATTTTTTTGCGAATTTTATCAGGAAATAGACCTTAAAGGTTCAAAAACCATCCCTTTGGTTGTAGAGATAAAAGCGCAGTTTATTGACGAGGCGATTATTAGTGATAAAGAACGAATCACTCTTGATTATGAACCTGTAGCGCGTGTAGGGAAAAGTTATGCCCTACTTGGTAAAAAGATCACCCCTCCAGCTATAAAATGAAAATAAAAACTACCCCTTCGGTCATTATTCGTATAGTTTTATGGATTTTTATGCTTGTTGGAGGTGCTATTTATGCTTATGTAATAGACAAAAGTGATTGCCTTTTTCACTCTATACTTTTTCATCTCCTCTCAGCACTCATCGGCCTTTTCATCCTACGTTTGGCATTTCGTGCAGCAGCTAATGGCGGTAAAGAGCTCTCCAAAGGGAGAGATAAAAATATGCCACGTTTAGAAACCAACAGACTTGTCACAACAGGCATCTATAAATGTATGCGCCATCCTATGCTCTTTGGTCTCACACTTCTACCACTTGGGTGGGCACTCCTTTTGGGGTTGCCAACTTTCATCATCATTATCGCTCCGCTAGAAATGATCTTCATTGTATTTATGGTAATGATTTTTGAGGAGATGGAAGTAAAAAGAAAATTTGGAGATGATTACAAATCGTATGCAAAAAAAGTCCCTATGGTCTCGTTCAAACGCAACTGTTTACACAGACTTTTTAGAAAATATAAAAGATAATTTTTATCGTTTACTTATTATTATTTTTATAGTTTTATAATTTTAATATATCAAAAATATAAGGAGTTGCAATGGCATGTGACACTCCAGTTCAAACAAAAAAAGAAGTTGTCTCAGATAATGAGACCCAAATATCAACTATAAAAGAGGAGAATAAAATGAGTTCAACATTAGTAATGCAAAAAGCACCAGAATTTTCAATGGAGGCATATGACGCTAAAAGTGGTCACTATACAACTGTTAGCAGTAGTGATTATGAAGGAAAATGGCATGTAGTATGTTTCTATCCTGCTGACTTTACTTTTGTATGTCCTACAGAAATAGCAGCGATGAATGCAAAATATGATGAGTTTCAAGCGATGGGTGTTGAGATTTTAGCAGTATCAACTGACACTAAATTTTCTCACAAAAGATTTGTAGAGACTGAACCGCTTTTAAAAGACTTAAAACTTACTATTGGTGCAGATGCCACGAAAGAAGTAAGTCGTGCATTTGGTGTACTTCTTGAAGATGAGGGCATCGCACTACGTGGTAGATTTCTTATAAATCCAGAAGGTGTTGTGGTAGCTCAAGAAGTTCAAGCGCCTTCAGTAGGTAGAAATGTAAATGAGTTTTTACGACAAGTAGAAGCGTGGCAACATGCGACAAAAACAGGTGAAGTTTGTCCTGCAGGATGGAGACCAGGTAAAAAAACACTGCCGGTAAACACTGATGTAGAGCAGATGACAGGCCGTGTTGGTGATTATATTACTATTGAAGAGATTTTAAGCTAAATCTCTAAGTTGCATCATAAACAGACTTATGATGCAACTCTTCTTTCACTCTTTCTCTACAACAATTCATCCGCAACATCATCAGTATGATCATGTTTTGTATTTTTCACATGATAATATCCAGCTGAAACTGCAATAATTAGTGAAAGCACTAAAAACCATGAAAAGTTAAATGCCATGAGGGCATAATAATCAATCATTCCAAAAATAGCTATAAAAAGCAGAAAATAAATAACAGTGACTTTTATAAATCGCTGCATTGGAAATTTTTTTGATTTCGTCTTGTGGTGTTTCTTTCTCATTATTTTCTATTTTCCTTTTACTGAATGACCATATTTACAATATATACATTTCTAATTTTTCCATCTGTTAGCATAGCATTTAAAGATGCTTTTATAGCCTTACATAATTTGTCTTTTTCTAATTCCGAATCAATATCTGCGGGAGTTTTTGTGCTAAGAACTCTGATAATCTCATCACGAATGACAGCATTTTTTGCATCAAGCTCATTTGCAAGTAGTTTACTACTTAGCTCTAAGCTTAAAGTCACTTTCAGATAAACATCTTTTTCATCTTTATTTCTAAGGTTCACAGTAATTGGCGTAAGCGGATAAAGAGGACCTATTTGGGCTAAAGTGGCATCTTCACTCTTTTTTTCTTGTTGTTTATTTGTTTGAATAGCTTCAGAACTGCTCGGTGTTTTTGTCACATACCAAAATACAGTGGCACCTCCCCCTATGATAAGGAGGATTAAAAAAACAATAATGCCAATTAAAAGTTTAGAAGAACTATTTTTTTGCACTGTCTGTATGTGCCTCTTTTCTATGAAGTTTTAAAAGTGATTCAAAGCTGTGTTTGATGTGTTCATACATTCTATCAACACTGTTACCGCCACCTACTGCTTTTTGAATAGATTCAATCTCATTTTCTAAAGATTTATATGCTTTTGCATGTGTTTTAGTATATCCTAAAAGCAGAGCTTTTTGCAACTCATCCTGAGCAGAGCTTAACAATTTAAGTGCTTTTGTTTTATCTTTTTTACCAAGTTTTGAAGCTTCTAGTGTCAACTCTTGTGCTGTTAAAAGTGGAATCGGGATAATCACACTTTTGATGACAACACTGTTAAGCGCTGTAACAATATCGCCAAACGCAGCTTTGGTATTTCCCTTCGCTAAATCTTTTTGCGCCTGTTTTGTCGCTTCCGGATAGAGTTTCATTGGTAAATATTGTGTACTTATAGTCATTTGATCTTCAAGTGGTAAAAGCATTGCTCTTGCTGCTTGCGTATCGTTATCTTTTAACAGAGATACTGCTGCATCTTTAATGTGTTTTACAAGTTTTGCATCTCCTGTAAAATCATTGACAACAATTCTCTCATCGATTGGAACCATATCAAGCTTTGGATCTTTTTTAAGTGCTGCATCAAATGATTTCGTTGCCGCCTCTAGTGCCTGTTTCGCTGCTGCTGTATTATTCGCATGGAGTGCACGTAATGCCATAATGGTATTTTGTAACCCGCTTATAATCTCTTTCGGAGCCTGTTTTGTGTTCATGTGGTGTATTTGGATCTCTTTGTCGATGATTTTATGCAGTCTTCTTGCATCATCTCTTTGCGCTTCAGTTTTAAAATTATCAGCATCAAGCTTTGCCATATAATGATCTTTCGACATTGCTTCCTCTACTTGGGCCTGTGCTTGTGCATGCCCTGCTACTGCAGATGGATTATGTACAGCTTTAGCTTCTTTAGCCGATACAGAATCGTGTAATGCATTTGCACTTAAGGCTGTTGTACCAATTAACAGTGACGCTACGATTGTTGATATAACTACTTTTGCTTTCATAGTTGAGTCCTTATATATAAATTTAACTTAATACAATTATAAAACTTACTTAACAATAAAAAGTAAATAAAGTTTAGTCATTTTACAAAGAAGAGATTAAAAAATTTCACATTTCTCTTTTTTCTATACCAACGAATCAGACCTGTCATACCAAGTATCACTAATCCAAAAGCTGCAAAATCATTGACCCATACCCACCAAGGTGCAAAAAAACTGCCATCATGCAAGCTTAAAAGGAGAGTATAGAGTGTCACATTCTGAAACTTTGGCACTGTATACGCAGCGTCCATTGTAGAAAAGTAGCTAATGCCTTTTTCGCTCTCTATGACTCCTTTAAACATATGCGGCGTATTTGGGAGTAAAGAGTAATGAGTATTTTTTAAAACTCTATTCGGTGCTCCCATTCCACTAATGTAGAGAGTATCTCCTTTACGTATCATTTTATATGCAAAACCTCTATTTTCAAGCTTCCAATTCTGCAAGTCACGACTTGCATAGACACCATACCTATTCCCAACTCTACAAACCTTGCCATCATAATCGATCGACCAAATATCACTTTGCAGCGAGTCATAGACAGGAGGGAGGACTGCGTGAGGAATTGTTACAGATTTCATAAATTTTGCAAGTCCACCGGAGTGATCTAAAAAAACTCCTGTAATTGCTAAAATGAAAAGAGGAATGAGCGCTATAATGGCGAAGATATTCGCATGGGTTTTAATCAACTTGCGTGAGAGTTTCGCCTTTTTCTTTCGATGTATCAACCACCACAACATATAACCGCTCAGAGCCAAATATACTAAAACAAGTGTCCCATAATCATTAATAAGTAAGGAGACATCACCATCAAAGAGTCCACGTCCATAGTGTAGATCTCGCACAAAACGGGAGAGCTTTATATCTTCTTGTAGTTGAGATGTATCGATTTTGACAATATTTTTCTGTAAAACTTTTGCACTTTTTCTCGCTAAAAGAACAATCTCTTTTTTATCTACTACCGCGGCTATCTTCTCTTGTGAGACACTTAAAGCTGTAATATATTTTCCCTTTAGGGCAAAAGAGTGCAGCTTGGTATTAAAGATATAGACACCATCAGATGTTGCAAGATAAAGCTTTTTGTCAAAATCAACAGCGGCGAGAATCTGCAAAGATGAAAGTTTATGAAAACTCTCTCCATTATCGAAACTCTCATAAAGTCCTCTCTGCCCACCGACAAGAAGATGAACCGGATTTTCAGGGTCTTGATAGTACACATTAAAAAGACGATTCTCTGCTTTTAATATATGTGAGGGTACACTCTTAAAAGTAGTTTTATATAAAAAACTCCATTTATCATGGTCTAAGAAAAATCCGCTAATTGATAAAATCAGCAGAAAAATTCCACCCAAGAGACCTGCTAACTTATGGAGTTTATAACTCTTTACCATCTATACTCTAAACCTGCATAAAAGCTTCTTGGATCACCAGGAGTATAGTCCTCTTTATGGTATGCATAACGTGCAGAAACGGCATATTTTTTATCTGTTATATTGGTTACTTTTGCAAAGAGTCTGACATTTTTTGAATAGCTATAATCCACTTTAAAGTTACCAATATCATAGCCATCATATCTGCCTGCAGTATGTGCATCATCCATCCAGTAAGAGCCAACATGCTGCCACTCAGCCATAAGTTTCATCCCTTGGAGGTAACTAGGTATATAAAAAAGTCTCACATTTGCAAGCGTATTTGGTGCTGCTGCCATCTCATTGTCACCCAATGTTGGGTCATTATCATAATTATGTTTGGAGTACGAGTAGCTCACTGCAGCCTCAAGCTCTTTTGTTATACTTGACTTCAATGTTGCCTCTACACCTTTATGAATAGTTGCACCACCATTTCTGTATCCACCCGTTGCTGCATCACGCACAATTGTATCATCTATCGTCATATAGTAAGCCGCTAAGTCAAGAGATGTTTTTTTAGAAAAACTCTTTTTCAAACCTATCTCATAGGTGTTAGACTTTTCCGCTTGAAGATCAATATTTTCATAGCCAACTTTGACAGAGTAGAGTCTTGTCGCTTGAGGGATTCTAAAGCCATTCGCATAACGAGCATATACATTTAAATCTTTTTGCACAAGATAAGAGAGTGCTAATTTTGGACTCAGATGATTGTACGAATCATTTCTGCTTGCCGGACGATAGTAAGTGTTTGAGCTATCTGTGGAATCTGCTGCAAGGTTATTTGTATAAGCATATCTGTTGTAATCATAACGAAGTCCAGGAGTCAGTTTTAAATGCTTTGTTATCATATAATCGATATGAACATACGGAGCAAATGCAAAGTAATTGACATCATAATCATATAAAGCACCGGTTGTATATGTCTTTGGACTCCATCCTGTTGTTGTAACATCAAAGTCTTGATTATATTTTAGCGATGATTGTGTGTACTCTGTATCAAATCCAAAGACGACTCTTCCCCACTCTTTTTCATAAGTATTACGCTGTAAAAGTCCTAGAGTATACAGCTCA
>Ga0256829_1002317_pt1 | contig 14316 bp, 16 predicted proteins | sample 131447metaG_FD_185979 | JGI IMG/M metagenome (GOLD analysis project Ga0256829, IMG submission 185979) | Hydrothermal vent microbial communities from Lau Basin, Pacific Ocean - 131-447 | ecosystem: Environmental > Aquatic > Marine > Hydrothermal vents | place: Pacific Ocean: Lau Basin | collected...
CACCGAAAACATAAATTTTTTGCAGCGTGTGCTACTGCTGAGTGTTTTGATTTCATTAAAGGCACTGTATAGGTTTTTATTGGTCGTATAGAAGCCATCTACTTCATAAATCTCAACATGCTCGTTTTCTTCAGCTTTAAGCAGATGCATTGCCAGCTGCTTGGCACCGCTGCGTTGCGACCCTTTCAAAATCATTCGTGTTCTTCCTGAAAACCGAGGACTTTGGTGATGGCAGACTTGATAAATTCAATGCCTTCGCATGCTTGCTTGATATCACGCTCGATATCTTCGGTGACGATGATCGTGCCGCTATTAATCGCTTTTGCTATTTGGTTCAAATTGCCAGGAATACGTGTTGCGCTGATGAAGGCCATGAGCTGTGCAAGTTGTTTTTGGTCTTGCGCAATACGGCGTTGTTTCAATCTAGGTGTCGGTTTATCAAACAAGCACATGCGTATATATGCGCCAAGAGGCATAGTGCCTGCCTTGTATTCTAATAAAGCTCGTTCTCTTGCTGTTAGACGCAAAGAAAAGGGGGCTGTAGGATTTTTTTTGTTTCTCACAATTAAACCTCTTTTTTGATCGTTCAATAAAAAGAGTAGCTTGATTGTGTTCGATTTCTGGGCTGATAATGGCTAAAATGAACGTAAGTGATAGTTTTGATCAAATGAAATCCATCTCATACAGAAGCGATAAGTAACAATTTTTTAAGGGAATATGGTTTTTTGTTCGTATAAATTGTGTAAGGTTAGAAGTAAGGTGATGTTATGTTATTGAAAGCTATAGATAAATTACTAGAGAGATCCTTCCAAAAAGAGCCGGATTATAACCGTCTTGACCGGCTGGAATCCGATGTCTGGGCGCGTATCCAGCAAAGCAAAACTGCGCCGCAAGCCTCTATTTGGGCTTTTCCGGCTTTTGGTGCAGGTGTACAATTGCGTTATGCCTCTCTGGTTTTAGCACTCGTGGCCGGCCTTATGGTCTCGCAGCTATCGCCAGTCAAGGCCCAATCTGATACTCTGGGCCTTGAGGTGTTTTCAGCGAATGCGCCTTATCTGATAACCTCAACAATTTCTTACCCGGATCCGGCACCCTCATGAAACAATTTTGGCAGATTCTTTTTTTCACTATGATTGTGGCCTGTGCCGCCATCGGCGGCGTATTGATTGGTCAAAACTTTTTAGGTAAAAGCAGCAGCGTCCACCATCATGCAGCGGGCGATATGCACGCGCTTTTTCATCACGATCTGAATTTGAATGCGCAGCAGGATAAAAAACTGGCAGTCATCGAAAAAGACTTCCGCCGCCAAAGGGCGTTGTATGAAGAGCAGATGAAGCTTGCCAATATGGAGCTTGCCGAAGCGATTAAAGGCAGCGGTTATTATTCTCCTCAGGTGCAGGAGGCCGTGGACAAAATCCACGGGGCGATGGGTGAACTGCAAAAACTCACGCTGCAACATCTCGCCGATATGCAGGGCATTCTGAGTGAAAAGCAAAACAGGCAGCTTGAGGAGAAAGTGGTTGAGCAACTCTACCGGAACGCCAGACAATAAACCGATCCCCGCGCTTCCCGACGGGGAGCTAATGCTGGCCTTGCAAAACGGCCGGGAGACGGCTCTTGACGAGTTGATGAAACGCCACAAACAACCGCTTTTCTATTTTGTAACCCGCTACACCCGTGACGAAGACACGTCTTATGATATCGTGCAGGAAGCCTTCTTCCGTGTTTATGATCGCGCTGAAACGTATAATCCCTCCTACAGGTTCAAGACCTGGCTTTATCAAATTGCGCTCAATCTGTGCCGCGATTATGCGCGCAAGAAAAAGCTGCAATCGCTTGTCTCTCTCGATGCCTGGACAGATGATGAGGATAAAGGGTCTTTGCATGATGTGTTGGCCAGTGGTGAAAATATCGAAAGCCTGACCGAACACCGGCAGACTTTGAAGCTTTTGGACAAGCATATTGATAAGTTACCCCACAAGCTGAAAACCGCGCTCATCCTCTTCGCCCTTGAAGACCGTTCACAGGAGGAATGTGCCCGTATCCTCGGCGTGACACCGAAAACCGTTGAAACGCGGGTTTATCGCGCGCGTAAGATGCTGATGCAGAAACTGGCTCAAAGTCTTTAGCTCCATTTATGTTCTTGACCTCGTAGTTTACTACGGGGTTTATAATGGGGAATGAAAGGAGTCGGATATGCCACAATTTACAGTCGGAAAATTAGCAAAAGCTGCTGGTATAGGAACGGAAACAGTTCGTTACTATGAGAAGTCTGGGCTGCTCCCTGAGCCTGAAAGATTGGAATCTGGTTATCGCGTTTATGATGATAATGCCGTGAGCCGCTTGCGTTTCATTCAGCAGGCCAAAAATCTTGGTTTTGCGCTGGGGGAAATCAAAGACATGCTGGCGCTTGTCGACGGAACCGGTGCTGATTGCGAAGCTATTTGTAGCCGCGCGCGGCAAAAACGCGATGAGATTGAAGGCAAGATTGCTGAATTGCAGAAAATCAGCGGTTTACTGACTGCGCTTGAAGCGGATTGTCCGGGCGGGACAGCGCCTCTTGATCAGTGCGTTATCCTACAAAACTTTTACGGGGGACAGAATGCTTAGAACATTTTTGCTGGTGGGCGTAACCGCTATAGTGATGAACGCTTTTCCTGCTCAGGCACATGGCCCTATTTTTTCTCCCGGCCCTGAAACTTTATATAAGGATGGAGTAGAGAGCCATCTGGAATATCATCGCTCTGAAAAAGGAGACGAGACAGAAAATGAACTGGCTTGGGCAATAGGCTACGGTATAACCGAAGACTGGCTGATTTCAGCGGAACTGCCTTATGTGCGTATTAAAGAAGACGGTAATGACAATGATGGTATCGGCAATATAGTACTGGAAACAAAATACCGATTCTGGCGGCGTGATGCTCTGGGCAAACAGGATTCTGTTTCTGGGTTTGCCAAGGCTATTCTGGATACGGCAAAAGATACTTCCGACCCTGCGCTGAGTTCCGGTGCGAATGATCTAGTGCTCGGATTGGCATATGGGCAGGAAAGTCTGATATGGCAGCGCTGGGCAAGCATTCGTTACCGCTTTAACGGTGACAGCGATGCTGGTATTGAGCGCGGGAACCGTATATTCGCAGATGCGGCCATCGGGTGGCGCTCTAAAATTCCCCAATACTATAAACCGGATCTGCTTTGGATGGTGGAGCTGAATACCGAATATACGCAGCGCTCGGAGCAAAACAATATCTCACTTGCGGATACGGGAGGAACGGAGATTTTTTTGTCGCCGGGCATGATCTGGGCGTATAGGAACTTTGCTGTTAAGAGCGGGGTGCAATTGCCCGTTTATAATAATCTAAACGGAAACCAAAGCGCATCTGATTACAGAGCCAAGTTTGCTTTGGAGATGAATTTTTAAAAAGGAGAAAAAGAAATGCATAGATTAATTTTAATTATAACGCTTGTTGTGTTTTCCGGTTCGGCATATGCCGGTGAGAAGGAGCACCTCATGCAGGTTCACGGCGCAGTTTGTCCTTCTTGTGCTTATGGACTTGAAAAGAAATTTATGAAAATGGAGGGAATAAAAGGTTTTAGCCTGGATTTTAAAGCAGGAATAGTTTCAGTTTGTACGGATGAAAACATTGAGTTTGAAGAAGAAGAACTGGTCACTTTGTTTAAGCAATCCGGCTATACGTATAAAGGCGAAGAAATCAGGGATACATGCACATTATAACATGCTCTTTTATCACCTGTCCCGAATGCCAATTTTCAAAACAGGAGAATATGCCGACAGATGCCTGTCAATATTTCTACGACTGCACAAAGTGCGGCGCTCTGCTTAAACCGAAGGAGGGCAATTGCTGCGTGTTTTGTTCCTATGGAACTATGCCGTGCCCGCCAATTCAAGAAGAAGGAACCTGCTGTGGATGAAGGCCATATAAAACCGCGTAAATGGGGCTGGCTTATTTTGTTTACATCATCGGCAACACTTGTGTGCTGCGTCATTCCCATTGTGCTCGTCAGTCTTGGTATGGGGGCGGCTGTCGCTGCTCTTTACACTAATTTTCCGTTCCTGACTTTTATGGGATTACACAAGGAATGGACATTTGTCATTACCGCCCTCATTCTGGCGCTGGCGGCATGGATGCTATACAGGCCAAATCGGGCCTGCCCCGCTGACCCGGTGTTGGCCAAAGCCTGTAACTCAGCGCATAAATGGAATATCCGCTTGTTTTGGGTGTCTGTAGCTATCTGGTGCATCAGCTTTTTTGCTGCCTATTTGTTTTTATCTGTAACAAAATGGCTTGGATTATAGACCCCTAAAAAAATTTGAGGGATTAGGCTATACTCTTCGTAATAGGATTAACGACCGTATTTCGGAGAAAGCAATGAAATTTAAAAGACTTTTAACGCTCAGCACTGCCCTTGTTCTTCTTACATCCGGATCTGCCTTTGCTTCTTCTTTTGAAGAGTACGTGCATCGCCTGGGCGAACATCCGCAGGTCGAGCGTATTCTGGCCGAGAGTGAAGCGTCCAAGGCGCAAGCGCAAGGCGAACTGGGGCTGCCTGATCCGATGGTGATGATCGGTGTTGATAATGTGCCTATATCCGATCCGGCGTTCGACCGGTTTCTGCCGACATCAAAGGTGATCGGGTTTAATCAGAAAATCCCCAATCCAGCTCTGCGCGGCGCGAAATCCGAAAAGCTGGAGCAAATGTCGGAAAAACAAAAACTGATGGCCGATTACACCAATGCGCGTCTGCGTTTTATGCTGGTTTCCAAACTGGCTGAGTATGAAAGCGTCAAGACGCAGAAAAAATTGATCAAGACACAGCTGGGCCATTATCATGAGCTGGAAGATACGTTCAAAGGGCAGATTGAATCGGGCCGTTCCGTCTATCAACGCTTCTCCGAAGTTGATGTGGAACGTGCCGAGGCCGAGCGCAAACTCAATGATCTTGACGCGCAACTGGCAGCCATTGAAGCAGAATTCATCCGGCTGGTTGGTGAAGTGCCGGAGATTAAAATGCCGGAGATTGCTACAGACACACTCTGGGATAAAAACCCTAATGACCTCTATGCGGTTTTGATTGCCGCAGAAGATATCGATATCGCCAAGAAAGATGTTGGGATTGCAGATGCGGCGTTCCTGCCGAATTTTGGTGTAAATGCAATCTACAAGCAGCGTGAAGACGGCGAGAATGGTAGTTATGCAGGCGATGACTGGTTTTCCGTTCAGGCGCAGGTGACTATTCCGCTCTGGGCGTCCAGCAATCAGAAGCCGAAATTAAAGGCTGCCAAAGACAGGCAGCGCAGCGCCATGTTTGCCTATGATGATGTGAGTCGGATGTGGGTCAAGCAAATGACAGCCATCGAGAGCGCCCGTGATGCGGCGGCAAAAAATGTGGTGGTGTTGCAGGATAAGGATCATGCGATGAAGGGCAAGATCGACGCAGCACAGCGAAATTATGAGGCGGGTACTGAGGATCTCGACAGGGTGTTGCTGGCCAAAATCGATCGCCTGAATATTCAGGCGCAATTGGCACAAGTCAAGGCAGCGCATCTATCGAAAGCGGCAGAATTTAATTCCAACATTGCCCCTGAATATATCGGCGGTTTTAAGGAGACACAAGAATGAGAAAAATAATCCCGGCCCTATTTCTGATCATGGCGTTTTTTGCAATGCCTGCTTTGGCAGAAGGGCAAAAGTATACATGCCCGATGCATCCGCATTACATCGCCGACCGCCCGGGTAGTTGCCCGATCTGCGGTATGGATCTGGTTGCCCTTGATGCAGAGGAAGAGAGCGATGGATCTGACACAGTTGACACCTCTTCGTCGTCAGCACCATCGGGCAAGAAAAAAATTCTGTATTGGCAGGCGCCGATGAACCCAAATTACAGAAGCGATAAGCCGGGGAAGTCTCCTATGGGCATGGATCTAGTGCCAGTATACAGCGATGGCAGCGAGGGCAAAAAGAAAGACCCTAACGCAAGAACGGCAGTCACGATTGCGCCTGAAACCGTTCAAAATACAGGCGTGCGGACGGAGCAAGCGCAAATGGCGAGTTTCGGTACCGCTGTGCGCAGCTACGGCGATGTGACGGAAAATGTCCGTCTGCAAACAGATATTGCGGGGCGCGTATCCGGCTGGGTGCAGGATTTGAAATTTAAGGCTGAAGGCGATGAGGTTAAAAAAGGCGAATTGCTGTTTACACTGGATAGCCCGGAGTTGATCTCGGCGCAGCAGGATTATATCAGTGCGCTGCAGACCGGTGTTCAGGGCCGGATCGGCGCGGCGGAAAGACGGCTGCGGTCGCTCGGCGTGCAGGACTCTGTGATTAAGACGATCCGCAAAAACCGCAAGGCTGAAATCTATATGCCGTTTTATGCGGAAAGCGACGGCGTGATCAGCATGATCAGCATTCGTGAAGGCACCTATGTGAAGCCCGGTATGATGGTGATGCAGATACAGGATTATGCTTCTGTCTGGGCCGAGGTCAGCATTGCCGAGCAGGATATCCCTTATATTGATGAAACAACCAAGGTCATGGTGTCTTTCCCCAATCTTGGTATTCAGGAAACGCGGGCGAAGATTGATTATATTTACCCCACCATTGACCGCGCCACGCGCACAGGCCGCGTGCGGCTGGTGCTGGATAATCCGGATAATATCCTAAAGCCTGGTGCCTATGCCGATGTGGAATTTGAAACGGGCGTGGAGCGCCGCCTGTCAATCCCCAGCGATGCGATCCTGAAAAGCAAGGATGGCGATTTTGTCGTGGTGGCCTTGAATGAAGGGCGTTTCCAGCCGCGCAGGATTTTGGCCGGTCTGAAATATAAAGGCCGGACGGAAGTGCTGAAAGGCCTGGCCGAGAATGACAATGTCGTGGTCAGCGGGCAGTTCCTGATTGATTCCGAAAGCTCGCTGCGGGAGTCCTTCCGCAAGATGCAGCGCATGCAAAGACCTCTGCATCTGCTTGAGGTCGGCGATGACCAGATGGCAATGATCGATCATCTGGCCGATGCCGCGCTGTATATTCATGAAGAATTGATGGAAGGCCGCACACCTAATCCAAAAATGATCATGCCGGCGATCACGCTGGGCGATCATCTGATGCCGGTGTTCCGGGGCACGAAACTGCAATTCGTTCTGGAAGATGCGGAAGATGCGCTTATGAAAGCCAAAGACAGCCTGACCGATATGGAGTGGCAAACCAGCCTGAATGAGTTGGTCATGGCCTTAAAACCGTGGCTGCTGGAAGGCCGTCCGCAATATTACAAGGATAAGGGCTTAAAGCTCTATATGGCGCACGGTTTGGATAAATACTGGCTGCAGCTGGATGAAGAGGTGCAAAACCCCTACGGCGAAGGCCATCCGATGAAGATGGACTGGCCGGATAAGGTTGTTGAAGCTGCAAATGATACAGAAGCCCCTGAAGAGGCGGAAGCGGCAGAACGTTCAGCAGGAGGCGGTCATGGCGGACACTGATCATCAGGCGCCGGGTGGAGACGATCATCTGTCTCACGACCCGACGAAATCTTTTGTTGCCAAAGTTATAGATTGGTCGGTGCATAATCAGCTGCTGGTCGGCATGATGATGATTGCGTTGCTGGTGGCAGGCATATTGGCTGTGCAGAAAACGCCGCTGGATGCCATCCCCGATATGTCGGATACGCAGGTGATTATCCGCACGGATTTTGCCGGACAATCGCCACAGATCGTTGAGGATCTGGTGACCTATCCGCTTTCCACCACCATGCTCGGCTTGCCAAAAACCAAGGATGTGCGCGGTTTCTCCATGTTCGGCAGCTCCTTTGTTTATATCATTTTTGAAGATGACGTGGATCAATACTGGGCGCGAAGCCGTGTCATCGAAGCCTTATCCAAAATCCAGGGCGATTTGCCAGATGCGGCCAAACCGCAAATCGGGCCGGATGCCACCGGTGTTGGCTGGGTCTATCAATATGCGCTTGTTGATAAAAGCGGCACTTATGATTTGGCACAGCTGCGCAGCCTGCAGGATTGGTTCTTAAAATTTGAGCTGGCGACTGTGCCCGGCGTGTCTGAGGTGGCTTCGGTCGGCGGGTTTGTCAAGGAATATCAGGTCTTGATCGATCCCAACCGTTTGCGCGCCTTTAACGTGCCGCTGAAACGGCTGATGGAAGCGGTCAGAAATGCCAGTATGGAAGCCGGTGGCCGGGTCATTGAAAAAGGCGAGATGGAGATGATGATCCGCTCCAAAGGCTATGTCACCAAACTGGATGAACTTCAGAAGGTTGTGGTCTATGCTCAGGACGGCGCGCCTGTAAGGCTGCAGGATGTCGCGCGTGTGATTGAAGGACCGGAGCTTAGGCGCGGTGTGACAGAGCTTAACGGCGAAGGCGAGGTTGTGGCCGGGGTCGTGGTGATGCGCGCAGGAGAAAACGCCCTGCATGTGATTGAGGGCGTAAAGGAAAAGATTGAGGAATTACAGCACGGCCTGCCCGAAGGGATAGAGATTGTAACAGTTTATGACCGTGCGCCTTTGATTGAAGGCGCTATTGAATATCTTGTAGAAAAACTGATTGAAGAAGGTATTGTGGTCGCTCTGGTTTCTTTGATCTTCCTTCTTCATGCTAGATCTGCGCTTGTAGCCATCATTACTTTGCCTTTGGCAATCTTGGCTTCTCTCATTGTCATGTCTGCACAAGGAATCACAGCCAATATTATGTCACTGGGGGGGATTGCGATTGCGATTGGCGCGATGGTGGATGCCTCGATTGTCATGGTTGAAAATGCCCATAGGAAGCTCTCAGAGATGTCCAAAGATGCTACGCGCGAGGAGAAGAACGCGGCCATTTTATTGGCAACCAAAGAGGTTGGACCCGGATTGTTTTTCTCATTATTGATTATTACAGTCTCATTCCTACCCGTCTTTGCTTTAACCGGTCAATCTTATCGTTTATTTGCGCCGCTAGCATTCACAAAGACTTACGCAATGGCGTTTGCCTCTATCCTATCGGTGACGGTGGTGCCTGTACTGATGTTTTGGCTGATTCGCGGCAAGATCCGCAAAGAAGAAGAAAATCCCATAAATCGTTGGTTTATTCATATTTATGAACCGGTCTTAAACTTGGCGTTAAAACGTAAATGGCTGACGGTTTTGATCGCCGCCGGACTTTTAGGTTCAATGGTTGTTCCTGTGGCTAAAACCGGATCAGAATTTATGCCTGCGCTCTATGAAGGTGAATTGCTCTATATGCCGACCACCTTGCCGGGCGTGTCAATTACCAAGGCTAAAGAGATTTTGCAGCAATCTAACCGTCTGATCAAAACCATTCCCGAAGTGCATCATGTCTTCGGCAAGGTGGGCCGTGCCGACAGCGCTACAGACCCCGCCCCGATTTCGATGATTGAAACATGGATACGGCTAAGGCCGCGTGATGAGTGGCGCAAGGGGCTGGATGCTGACGGGCTGATCAAGGAGCTGAATACCCGCGTTAAAATTCCAGGTGTGGTGAATAGCTGGGGCTATCCGATTAAAATCCGCATGGACATGATTTCCACCGGAATTCGTACACCCATCGGTATCAAGATTGCCGGAGATGATCTGGATGTGATCGGTCGCGTGGCATTGGATATTGAGGCGGCTCTCAAAGATGTGCCAGGCACACGTTCTGCTTTTGCCGACCGGGTCACAGGCGGAAAATATCTGGAGATTGAACCCGACCGGGACGAGCTGGCGCGGCGAAATATCGATCTTGGCGTGTTTCAGAAGATTATTCAGACGGCGCTGGGCGGTATGAAAGTAGCGGAATCTATTCAAGGGCGTGAGCGTTATAACATCATGTTGCGCTATGACCGTCCGTTTCGTGAAGATCCAGAGGATTTATCCGATATTCTCGTGCCAACACCGCAAGGCCAGCATATTCCATTGGGTGAATTGGCCAAAATCGAATTTGTCGAAGGCCCGCCGATGATCAAGTCTGAAAATGCCCGCCTGACCGGCTGGGTGTTTGTCGATATCGAAGACCGAGATATTGGCTCCTACGTCAAGGATGCACAAAAAGTTGTAGCGGAAAAGGTCGATTTACCTGCTGGCTATGCGCTGATCTGGTCGGGGCAGTTTGAACAGATGTTAGAGGCCGCTGCGCGTATGAAAATCGCCGTGCCTGCTGCTATCTTTATTATCTTTACATTGCTGATGGTTCATTTTGGGCGAGTCGATAGGACGCTTATTATTATGCTTTCGCTGCCATTCGGCTTGATCGGTGGCGTTTGGGCACTGTATCTGGCCGGATATAATTTTTCTGTAGCAGTGGCTGTTGGCTTTATTGCATTGGCCGGTATAGCGGTGGAGACTGCTGTGGTGATGTTACTTTATATTGACCAGCAAGTGCGTGAGCATCCTCCAAAAAATCTTAATGATTTATTTGATGCTGTCATGCATGGAGCTGTATTGCGTGTGCGACCAAAGCTTATGACTGTGTGTACAACAATGGTTGGTCTCGCCCCGATTTTTATCACGGAAGGTTTGGGTTCTGATGTTATGCGACGTATTGCTCTGCCAATGATTGGAGGCATGACAACAACAACACTTCTCACGCTTATCGTCATCCCGGTTGTCTATTACCTCTGGGAAGGCCGAAGATTTAAACAAGCCCAACCCAATCAACTCAAAGGAAATGATCATGAAAAATAAAAACCTGGCAATCTCTGCTGCTATTAGCGCCGCAATATTGGGATTATCTGCAACGGGTGCGTTGGCGCATCTGGAACCTAAAAAAGGCGAAGACATGGAAAAATGCTACGGCGTTGTTAAAGCCGGTAAGAATGACTGTTCTTCCAAAGCCGGTAAGCATGGCTGTGCAGGCATGGCGAAAGCCGATGCTGATCCAAATGAATGGATCAAACTGCCAAGCGGTCTTTGTGACAAGCTGGTCGGCGGGGCTTTAACAGAGGCTGACACGGCTCAGGCCGAAGAGCGCTAGACATTATAAAAGGAGCGCGGGCGCATGAAGCATGATCACTCAACGCAATATAAAGAAAACAGTTTAAGTCTGGTTGGGGCTGTCTCTATGGGGACAGCTGTTATCATTGGCGCAGGGATCTTTGCGCTGACCGGTCAGATTGCCGAGCTGGGCGGGCAGTGGTTTCCCCTGGCCTTTCTGGTTGCGGCTGTTGTGACCGCTTTTAGTGCCTATTCCTATGTGAAATTATCGAACGCTTTCCCGTCCGCGGGCGGTATTGCGATGTTTCTGGAGAAAGCCTACGGCAGGGGCACGATCACGGCAGCCGGGGCGCTGCTGATGTATTTCTCGATGGTCATCAATGAAAGTCTGGTTGCCCGCACGTTTGGCTCTTACACCTTGCAGCTCTTTGATATTGGTGATGAGAGCTGGCTTGTTCCGGCTTTGGGCGTGGGGCTATTGATCTTTGCGTTTTTAATCAATGTTTCCGGCAACCGCATGATTGGTATGTTTTCATTGATTATGTCCGTGCTTAAAATCGGCGGGATTGCCGCCTTTGGTGTGGTTGGCTTATGGCTGTCCGGCTTTTCTCTGGAAAGCTTCACGATTGCTCCTGCAGAGCCGCAAGGCGCAAGCGGGTTTCTGGCCGCCGTGGCGCTGGCCATTCTGGCCTATAAAGGTTTTACCACCATCACCAATAGCGGCTCGGAGATTGTAGATCCGCACCGCAATGTTGGGCGGGCGATTATTCTCTCTATCGTGATTTGTGTTGTTGTGTATTTTCTGGTGGCCATGGCCGTGGCCGGAAATTTGACGCTGCCGGAGATTATCGCAGCGAAAAACTTCGCTTTGGCAGAAGCGGCGCGCCCGGCCTTTGGTGATTTTGGCCTGTGGTTCACAGTGGTGCTGGCCATTATCGCCACCGTCTCCGGCGTGATAGCGAGCGCCTTTGCCGTCTCGCGGATGCTGGCGATGCTGACCGATATGAAGCTGGTGCCGCATAGCCATTTCGGCATGCCGGGTGATGTTCAGAAACACACGCTGGTTTATACGATTGCCTTGGCGATGTTTCTGACCGTGTTTTTTGATTTGAGCCGCATCGCATCACTGGGCGCGATTTTCTACATCATCATGGATATTGCGGTGCATTGGGGCGTGCTGCGGTATTTGCGTAAGCAAATCAATGCCAACGCTTTTATATTGATTGCGGCCATTGTCATGGATGTTGTGGTGCTGGGCGCGTTTCTGATGATTAAAGCCCAGACTGATATGCTGGTGATTTATGTTTCTATAGCTGCCATCGCTTTTATTTTTATAGGCGAGCGGCTGTTCCTGAGATCCTACTCACATGCTGATCATTCCAAGAGTGCAGAATAATGAAGGCTTTTCTTTTTATTGCAGCGCTGGTTTTCTCATTTCCGGCATGGGCGGCGCCGGAAGGCTTTGAGGTTTCGACAGCCCAACCATTGCCGGAAATTGCATTTCAGGATGAGAATGGCAGCACTGTGAGCCTGGGTGATTTTAAGGGCAAAACCGTCGTTCTCAATCTCTGGGCGACATGGTGCGCGCCGTGTGTCACGGAAATGCCGGATCTTAATGAATTGCAAAAACGTTTAAGCGATCAGGGCGTTGAAATTGTCACGGTGTCCATGGATCGCTCGATAGAAAAAGCACGAACCTTTTATAAGAAAACCGGGATCGATGCGCTGCCGCTTTATTGGGACAGCACGCGTAGCCTTGGTTTTGATCTGGGGTTTAACGGTCTGCCCGCGACGATCATTGTAAACACGGAAGGTCAAGAGGTTGCAAGAGTGTCGGGACCGCTGAACTGGCTGGATCAGGAGATAGAAGCGTTTTTGCTGGCTGTGGAGAGTGCTCATGGCCAATAGACGCAGGCGGCGGGCACGCAATAAAAAGACAATCGCGCACCCTTCCGCCCCGTGGTGGAAAGAATATTCATGGCTGTTGCTTATAGGCACGGGAATTTTGGTTATTGTAGGGTTTATCGTATGGATAGAAATGCGCCTTCCTTTAAGCGGTACGGCTGCTGACGCAGCCTTTATGGAACAAAGCCGCCCCTTTGAAATTTCTTACGGGGATGAAGATGCGCCCGTGACGATGATTGAATATGCCTCTCTGACCTGCGGCAGCTGCAAGCACTTCCATCGGGAGGTAATAAAACCACTCGAAAAATCATACATACGCAACGGTCAGGTTCGTTATATTTTCCGGCATTATCCACTCAATGCCCCGGCGCTGGACGGCGCTTTGCTTTTAACCTGCCTTCCTTCCAAAAAAGCTAAGCCCGTGATCAACACCTTATTTACCAATCAGGATATATGGGCGGTTGCCGAGGATCCGCGCAGCTATCTCAGAAAGTATTTTACAGCAGTGGGAGTGAGCGGTGCAGACATAGAGCGCTGTCTCAATAATGAGGAACAAAAAGAAGCCCTGGCCGCCGAACAGCAAAAAGCGCGCGAGGCATTGAGTATCAGTTCCACACCGACTGTTTTTATCAATGGTAGACTCTACAGTGGTCAGAAGCGTTTTAAGGCTATGCGCCGGGTCATTGATGTTTTGCTCAAAAAATCTGAAGGGTAAGCCGCACCGCACGGTAGAATATATGTACGTTGTTTTTGTTCATTACAGATGAAAAGGAGTTCTAAAAATGACCAGACATGTTCTACATACAGCTGTTCTTGCTATCGGCACGGTGGCGCTTGACAATGTTGCTTATGCGGGTGGAAGTCTGCATTCCCTTTTGGCGTGATATTTATCGTGATCAAATGGCTTCCATTACATCATTTATATTTTCAATTTTTTTTGAGGGTTAGACCAACCCGGTTCGTAACAGTCTTACAAATTCGTTTTTTTAACCTTTGTAAGGAGCGTTACACATGAATTTCATTAAAAAAACACTGGCTTTGGGGGCTGTTCTGGTGTCCTTTTTGGCCGTTGGATCGCAAGCCATGGCCAAAGAATACACCGTTAAAATGGTCACCAATCTGGATGCCGACAAGGTTTATTATTTCGAGCCTGCCGTAATCACTATCCAACCCGGCGATACCATCAAATGGGTAAATGTGCAGGAAGACATGCACAACGCCGTGGCCGATGCCGTACCAAAAGGCGCGGAGTTTTTTGAAAGCCCGATGCTGGAGGAAGAAGGCGCGAGTTGGTCTTACACATTCAATATGGCGGGAACCTATAGCTATCATTGTCATCCGCATGCTGCGGCCGGTATGAAAGGCATAATTACGGTCGGCGCGCCTTCCGCGCCGGAAGAGATGCAGGGCGGCGCTCATAATCATGACCATGGCGCGCATGGCCACGGCAGCCATGGCGATGATTCCGCGAGCA
>Ga0256829_1002318_pt1 | contig 14315 bp, 14 predicted proteins | sample 131447metaG_FD_185979 | JGI IMG/M metagenome (GOLD analysis project Ga0256829, IMG submission 185979) | Hydrothermal vent microbial communities from Lau Basin, Pacific Ocean - 131-447 | ecosystem: Environmental > Aquatic > Marine > Hydrothermal vents | place: Pacific Ocean: Lau Basin | collected...
CTCTATAATTATATCTGTTCTATTTAAGTTATATTCTTTTGTAAACTCATCTATCTGCTCTACTAAATAAACAGGCAGTCTAAGCCCTACTTGTTGTTTTTGAAGTTGTGCTAAAGTGTGCATAGCAAAATCCTTTTGGTAAATTTATTTATTATATATCATTTATATATATAAGTCAAACAGTTGCATCACAACTATCTACTTTTAATATCTTTACATTTTCCATATATGCAGTTCTATCAGCATATTTATAGATGCGGTTATATTGAGTTACTACTATCATGATGATAAAAGGTTAAAAGATTGAAACACAAAGCCAATATTTTTTCCTCTAAAAGATGTTTTCTCTTCATCACTCATCTTGTTTACATCTTTCCCTAAAACTTCACAATACCCATCTTCATAAATATAAATATTTACACCTTGCAGTGCGGTGAATTCACCTTGTACCAATAATTAAAATACATTACGAATAAATATTTTGATATAATCCATGGAATGAAAATAAATCACAACACTATTGAACAAGTCATCAAAAAACTAGCTTTAAAAAATCAAACTATCTCTTTTGCAGAGTCTTGTACTGGTGGACGTATAGCTGCTGCGTTTACTTCTGTATCTGGGGCATCTTCTATATTAGATGGTTCTGTTGTAGCCTACTCTAACGACATTAAACACACATGGCTTAATGTTGATAATGATATTCTAAAGAAGTATGGAGCAGTAAGTTCTCAATGTGTAGTTCAAATGCTAGAAGGCATTAAAAATCTATCTGGTGCAGACTATGCTTTAGCGGTATCTGGAATAGCAGGACCAAATGGTGGCACAGAAGAGAAGCCAGTAGGCACTGTTTATATAGGATTACAAACACCTTTCATGCAAGAGGTATTTCAATGCTTCTTTCATGGGAAAAGGGAGCATATTCAAGAACAATCTGTAGCCTTTGCCATTGAGAAGATTGTGGAAGTTTTAAAAATTTAAATATTTTATTAAAAATCTCTTGACAATAAAGATACTCTTAGCTATAATTCCGTCCACTTAATCACATAGGTTAAGTAAAAAGTGACCTTTTAGCTCAGTTGGTAGAGCAATTCCCTTTTAAGGAATGGGCCCTTGGTTCGAATCCAAGAAGGGTCACCACTTAATATAGTCTTCAGCAGACGGCTCACGAAACTAATTTCGTTAGTAAAAAGTTGATTTTGTTTTAAACAAAAGATTTTACGGTCGCTTAGCTCAGTTGGTAGAGCGCTACCCTTACAAGGTAGATGTCATAAGTTCGAGTCTTATAGCGACCACCATTAATACAGTCTTCAGCAGACGGCTCACGAAACTAGTTTCGTTAGTAAAAAGTTGATTTTGTTTTAATTTTAGTCTTCAGCAGACGGCTCACAAAATTCGTTTTGTAAGTAAAAAGTTGATTTTTATACGCGGTGGTAGTTCAGTTGGTTAGAATACCTGCCTGTCACGCAGGGGGTCGTGGGTTCGAGCCCCATCCACCGCGCCACATAATATAGAGTGACCTTTTAGCTCAGTTGGTAGAGCAATTCCCTTTTAAGGAATGGGCCCATGGTTCGAATCCATGAAGGGTCACCACTTTTAATATGTAACTGTTTATCGGTATCTGATGACCCTTTCATCTAGTGGCCAAGGATATTACGTTTTCAACGTAAAAACAGAGGTTCAAATCCTTTAGGGGTCGCCAAAGTTATTTACGATAATATAGCAGTTCAAAATCATGGTCGCTTAGCTCAGTTGGTAGAGCGCTACCCTTACAAGGTAGATGTCATAAGTTCGAGTCTTATAGCGACCACCATTAATACAGTCTTCAGCAGACAGCTCACGAAACTAGTTTCGTTAGTAAAAAGTTGATTTTGTTTTAATTTTAGTCTTCAGCAGACGGCTCACAAAATTCGTTTTGTAAGTAAAAAGTTGATTTTTATACGCGGTGGTAGTTCAGTTGGTTAGAATACCTGCCTGTCACGCAGGGGGTCGTGGGTTCGAGCCCCATCCACCGCGCCACTCAAATACATTCAAAGCAATATTATTGAAAAACTCTATTTTCATCTTATTTTTCTTAACCATAAATTTATCGGCACACCAACTAAAAGAAAACTATCTTACATTACATTATAATGAAACCAAAAACATACTAAAAGTAATTTTAAAAGTAGAAACAAGACTATTTGAAAAACATCTGTCAATAGATGATAATAATAATGAAATTACCTCTTATAAAGAGCTATATAATCATCAAAAAAAACTTATATCCATAGTTGGCAAAAACTTTAAACTAACTAAAAACAATCATCTTTTATCGTTATCAAATTCTAATATATCCTTTTATAGAAATCAAGACCAAACATATATGAGGATTGAAAAAATATATCAAAATATTGACTTAAATAGCCTACATCTACATTATTCACTTTTTTTTAACTATGAAAAAGACCACAAACTACTAATTCACTTAGATAAATTAAGAGGTGACTACATACTTGAAAACAAAAAAAGAGATTATCAATTTTCATCTTATAGACTCTCAAATATGCAACGCCTATACATATATATAAAAACTGGTTTTAATCATATATTAGATGGTTTAGATCATCTGCTTTTTATACTTATGTTGCTACTATCTGTTGTAGCCTCTTACAAATATAAGCAGAGTAAAAAAGAGACATTCTTTTTTCTTTTAAAACTCGTAACCATGTTTTCAATAGCACATTCTATTACACTTTTTATATCTGCTATGAAACTGTATGCACCAAATACAATGTTTATAGAAAGTGGTATAGCCATTAGTATTTTTGTAGTTGCACTATTAAATTTTATGCACAAATATAAACACGTAAATTACATCATAGTTTTTTTATTTGGACTCTTGCATGGTTTTGGTTTTGCAAACGTATTGGAGATGGTAGACATTCAAAATATGCAAAATTTTATTGTTTCACTACTAGGGTTCAATCTAGGAGTAGAGCTTGGTCAGATACTTGTAATATTATTTTTAATACCAATATTGTATCTTGTTTCTAAAACAAAATACACCAATGCTATGATTAAAATAATATCTATTTTTGCTATGAGCATTTCTTCTTTTTGGTTTTTTCAACGCATAGGAATATTATGATAAAATTTTGCTATAATTAAATAAAAAAGAGTATATATGAAAATTTTATTGTTATTTTTGTCTCCCATATTGATATTTTCAAAAGTGCATTATGCCAAAATAGAACCTTATGAAAGCGTTATGATAAAATCATCTGTAAGTGGGCTAGTTCTTGATGTTGATTTAAATGCTGAAGGCACAATGGTTCATGATAAACGTGTTATATATTTAGATGATACATTAGATAAAGTAAATTTAAAAGCCTCACAAGAGAGTGTAAAACTTCTTAATGAAATGCTTGACATAAACAAAGATATTGCAAAAAGTCTACAAAGCACAGTAAAACGTCAAGAAGGGTATTATAACCGTGTAAATAAACTATCAACTGCTTCAAAAACTCAAAAAGATACCGCTTTTAGTGCTTTTTCTTCTGCAAAAACTCAATACCTAAGCACAAAAGAAAAGATAGTAAATCTTGAAAAACAGATACTAGATATAGAGTATAAAATAACACAATTAAAGGATACTATAGATAAAAAATCTTTAGTATTAAATGATAAATATCTTTATAAGCTTATGATTAGAAAAGGTGACTTTGTAGCCACTGGTTCAGCACTAGCACAAGTTATGGATATGAGTCATGCAAAATTAGTAATTTTTCTTGAGGCAGATGAAGTAGAAGGGTTAGAACAAAAAAGCATATATTTAGATGGTAAAAAAACATCTTATAAGGTAGATAAAGTATGGCATGTTGCAGATGAAAAATTTATATCATCATATAAAGCAGAAATTATCATAAAAGCTCCAGATAAAGTATTTTCCAAACTAATAAAAATAGAGTTAAAATAGTGTTAAAGACTACAGCATGCCCACTAGATTGCTATGATGCATGTAAAATAATTGTGGAAGATGAAATAACAAAGATACAAGGCGATGCCACTCACCCTACAGGAAACGGGGCTTTATGTACACTACTAAATAAAAAAATACACGAAGAGTATCGCATTAAAGTACCTCGCATAGACGGCAAAGAGGTAAGTTTGGAAGATGCCATGAATGCCGTTAAAAAAGCATTTAAATCACCCTCCTCTTTACTGTGGAGAGGGTCTGGAAACATGGGAGTCATGCAAGAAATAACTAACCTTTTCATGGATAAAATAAATGGCACTTTGACGCACGGAAGCCTTTGTGATGGTGCTGGAAATGCAGGTATAGTAGAAGGTAGAGGCGTAAATAAAACTTTAGCACTAGAGCAGATAGCTAAAGCAGATACCATTGTTGTGTGGGGACGAAATGTAACAGTAACAAATGCTCACATAATGCCATTTATAGAGGGTAAAAACCTAATAGTAATTGACCCAATAAAAACGGCTATCGCTAAAAAAGCAGATATTCATATGCAGATACAACCTCGAACCGACTACTATCTTGCCATTATGTTATCACGTTTTATCTACATGGAAGATTCACAAGACACTAAATGGCTAGAAGAGTTTGCTTCAGACTATGAAGATTTTTATGACTTCACACAAGAACACCGAATAAAACCTATTTTACAATATATCGGTACAGACCTAGGAGAAATAGGGCATGTATTAAACTATTTACGTGGACAAAAAGTAGTTTTTTTAGTAGGGACTGGTGTACAGAAATACTCCACTGGAGCATCTACACTACATGCTATAGACTCTTTGGCCGCACTTCTTGGACTGTTCGGCAAAGATGGTTCTGGTGTGCATTATTTGGGAAACTCCAAACTAGGGTTCAATAACCCTTTTGATACATCCTGCAAAACAGTATCTAAAGCAGTAACACCTTTTTCAGATTTTGATACCGTATTGGTTCAAGGAGGTAACCCTGCGGAGTCTATGCCAAACAGTACTACTGTATGTGAGAGACTAGACAAAGTAGAAAATCTTATATATTTTGGACTATATGAAAATGAGACATCTAAAAAAGCTAAAATAGTCATACCTGCTAAAAACTTTTTTGAAAAAGAAGATATTAGACTAAGCTACGGACATCAATACGTACATAAAATGCACAAAATAATACAAAATGACATAGGCATAAGCGAATATGATTTCACTAAATGGCTTTTTGATGCATTTAACTTTAAAAACCTAGAAAGTGAAGAGACTTATATAGACAAATGGTTAAAACAATGCAAACAAGACAATAATGAATATATCTCTCCAGCATACGAAGACATACCATACATAGATGGTTTTGGAGAAAGTGGAGAAGATGAATTTGTGTTTGTAGACGATTATGATGATGACTTCATCAACACTAAGTCTTTAACCAAAGCAAGAACAAGCAAGAAAAACCAACTAACAAACGAACATCTTTGGCTACTTACACCAAAAACAAGTAAATCATTAAATACGCAATTTCAAAGAGACACAAAAGTTTATCTACACCCTGCCCTAGGATATAAAGATGGCTCAAAGGCAAAGGTAGTCTCTGAATTTGGAGAACTCACACTAGACGTTGTATGTAGCGAAGATATTAGACAAAACTGTATAGTAATACCTAGCAACACAAAAGGCATTAACATACTTACACCACCAATAATAAGCAACGAAGGTGAAAATGCCTGTTATCAAGAAGTGAAAGTGAAATTAAAATAGGTTTAGTTTAATAAATCTCTAACACTTTGCAATGGGTCTTTGCCTTTTTCTATCATCTCATACACTTCTGAAGCTATGGGGAGATAAATCTTTTTATCTGTGGCTATTTTATGTAGTGCTTTTGCGGTAGGTACACCCTCTGCTACTTCGCCTAACTCTTTTAATATCTGATCCATATCTTTACCTTTTGCTAGGCCTAAACCTACTCTATAGTTACGAGACAATGTAGAAGATGCTGTTAGAAATAGGTCTCCTGCACCACCTAATGATAGAAAAGTCTCTGCTTTTGCACCAAAGGCTTCGCCAAAGCGTGTCATCTCTACAAGTCCACGAGATATAAGTGCTGCTCTAGCGTTGTTCCCAAGACTAAGCCCATCACACACACCACCTGCTATGGCTATAACATTTTTGTATGCACCACTTACTTCTGCTCCAACTACGTCATCTCCCACATAACCCTTGATGAAATTCGGTAATGCTTCTGCGTAAGTCTGTGCTAACTCCATATTGGCAGAGCTTATCATTAGTGCAGTTGGTAAAGACTGCTCCACCTCTGCGGCAAAAGATGGGCCAGATATGTACGCTAATCTATCTGTGCTTACAAATGTTCCATAAATATCATTTAAAAAAGCTCCTGTAGCTGTCTCTATGCCTTTTGCCGCTACCAATATATTTTGTCCATTATCTACAAAATTTTCTTCTAGCCAACCACGTACAAATTGTGCAGGAATAGCTAACACTAAATACTCATATTTTAAGGCCTCTTTCATGGAAACAAAATTAGCAATATCTTTAATGTTCCTTGAAGATATGACTACTTCATTTTCCTGTGAATAGGCATGATACAACGCCTTTCCCCACTTACCTGCCCCTATAATAGCAATTTTCATCTATGTTTCCTTCTTTTTTTATAAGTTCTTCAAATGCTTCTAACTCTTTTTTTTCGCCTAAACACACAATAGTATCGCCGATGTCTAACTTGTGTGAAATTCCTGCTGTTACAAAAGTAAAAGAGTTTCCAAGTTCTTTATCTATCATACCTACCAACAAAACTCCATGACACGAAAAGTCAATATCTTCCGCCATAATTCCATCTAAAAAAGAGTTTTTAGGTATTATCATCTCTTTAAAAATAATACCACTTTTATTATTTACAAAATCTTCCAATACTCTTGTTGCTATAGGTTTGTCTAGTATATTGTAGATTTTATTTGCACTTACTTCATATAGGTCTATAACTTTATTTGCACCTGCCATTTTAAGTTTTTGGGTAACATTTAAAGAGCCAGAAATAGACAAAATATATGAGTCTTTAAATAGCGAACGCAAAGATAGTGTCAAAAATACATTTAGATGTTCATCGTCCATAACACAAACTAGTTGAGAAAATAATTCTAAATTTATCTTCTTCAGTTCGCTATCTTTTGTAACATCACTTAAAATAACTTTTTCAAAATCATCATTTTTAGCATCTTTAAAAAAATGTTTCTCAGATTCTATTATAGTTACATCAAATCCATCTTCTAAAAGTCCTTTTGCGATAAACTTTCCATGATTTCCATATCCAAAAATAGCTATCTTATTTTTCAACTTGAATATCTCCCTCGTGTTGTAATTTAAAATAATCCAAACTTATCTTTCTACCCATTATCAAAAGCACATCAAATGCCTCTATACGCATATCTTGACTAGGATTAAAGATAAATTTACCATTTCTTTCTATGCCTAAAAATAAAAGTTTATTAGAAGTAAAAGCCAACTCTTTAACCTCTTTTCCAAGCATTGTATGTGAAGTGTGTACATGTATCTCGTCAATATTGGCAATGCTTTTACCTGTCAATATGGCATGAATGGCCTTATACATAGTAGGCTGTGTAATGGCTGTGTATATCATAGTATTGGCAACCAAACTAGGCAAAAGTAGTTCATTTGCACCAGCATATTTAAATTTATCTATAGTCTCTGGGTCATTAACTCGTGCGATTACTTTTATATTTCGAGAAATACTCTTTGCGTTTAGTGTAATATAGATATTTTCTACATCACTTGAAGTAAGACATAGCATGGTTATATCGCAATATTTTGCATCAAATCTACTAAGTGTTTTATGACTACTTGCATTTTCTTGAATGGCAATATAACCATCTTTTTTTGCAGATTTTACACGCGAAGCATCGGTGTCCATAATAATATAATGTTCAATATTTTTTCTCTTTTGCCTAAAAAACATTTTTGTCATTTGCCCATATCCACAGATAATCATAAAAGATTTACTTTTGTTCATCTGCTCAATAATACGGTCTTCTTTTAGCTCACTAAGCCTCTCTGAAAAAGCAGAAACTATAACAGAGGTAGTAAATGAAATCATAGCAATTCCACTAACTATAATAAGAATAGAAATAGCCCTACCCACACTAGTAACAGGAGATATATCACCATATCCTACTGTAGATATAGTTACAATAGCCCAGTAGATACCGTCAAATAGCGTATCAATATTTTTATTTATACCCGCTTCCAAGATATAAATCGCTATACCTGAAGTGAGTACTATAAACAAAAGTAAAAGTAAAAGAGTAAGCAGTTCAAACTTTTTATTTACAAGAACATCTACAAATTGATTTATGCTTTTTGTATAGCGTAACAATTTAAAAACTCTAAACAGTATAAATACACGCAGTATTCTAAGTGGTCTGTATGCAGGCAAAATAGCTAAAAGGTCTACTATGGCTGAGGGTGTTAGCATATACTTAAGCTTAGCAAGTAACCCCTCTTTAAGTACCGCATAAAAACAGAACTCACTTCCTAGAAATTTTGCATCATTGTACTCTTTTATGAGCATTTTAGATATGTCATTATGTACCCATAAACGTAAAAGGTATTCCACTGCAAAAATGAAAGAGACTACATAAATATCATAGTTATCTAGCCACAAAGGAACAGGATTTTTAACTTCATAAATAAGAATAATTACAGAAGATACAACCAAAAAGATAATAGTAAGGTCAAAATAACGCTTATATGGGTTATTGGTGTCAAAAAGAAGTGTTTTTATAAATGTCTTAGTAGCTTTATATCTAGCTGAACGATGAAGAAAGAGTGCTAACGATAGTAACAACTCTTTCATCTACAAGCCCCTCATGCTAACTAAGAAAGTCTCTGTTTCAACAACTCATTAACTTTAGCAGGGTTAGCCGTACCTTTAGACGCTTTCATAGTCTGACCTACAAAAAATCCAAAGAGTTTATCTTTGCCACCTTTATACTGTTCTACCTTATCTTGATTGTTCTCAAGTATCTCGTTGATAATGTCCAATATAGCTCCATCATCACTTACTTGAGCTAGTCCTAGCTCTTCAATGAGTGCTTCTATATCATGATTATCATTTTCCATCATATAATCTAGCATCTCTTTTCCACCTTTTCCAGATATAGTATCATCAGATATTTTAGAAACTAAAGCACCTAGTGTTTTAGCACTTATAGGAGAGTTTTCTATGCTATGCCCTGCTTTATTTAAGCGTCCTAATAACTCGGATGTAAACCAAGTAACTGCCATTTTTGCATTTGCACACTCCTTTAGCATCTCTTCAAAGTAGTATGCCATTGCCTTATCTGAAGTAATAACCAAAGCATCATACATTTTTATGCCTAGCTCTTTTGTATAGCGTTCAACTTTAGCATCTGGTAGTTCTGGCATAATTTTAGCTTCGTCTATCATCTCTTGTGTTACAACCAAAGGACGCAAATCTGGGTCTGGAAAATAACGATAGTCCGCTGCCTCCTCTTTACCTCTCATGGAACGTGTTTCACCCGCATCAACGTCCCATAAGCGTGTTTCCATGTACACCTCTTCATCGTATATGCCATCTTCATAGGCTTCTGTTTGGCGTTGCACTTCGTAGGCTATGGCAGCTGCTACAAATTTAAATGAGTTAATATTTTTAATCTCAACTCTTGTGCCAAACTCTTCTTGACCCTTGGGGCGTACAGAAACATTTACATCACATCTAAATGAACCCTCTTGCATATTTGCATCACTTATATCTAAATAGCGTACAGTTGAGTGTAGCTTTTTTAAAAAAGCTACTGCTTCTTCAGAACTTCTCATATCTGGGTTTGAAACTATCTCAAGAAGTGGAGTTCCTGCACGGTTTAAGTCAACTTTGGAGTAGTCACCCTCATGCATATTTTTTCCAGCATCCGCCTCTAAGTGTGCCTGTGTCATACCTATACGTTTTTTAGAACCATCTTTCAAGTCTATAAATATTTCACCTTTTTGAACAATAGCTTTTGTAAGTTGGGTAATTTGGTATGCTGAAGGGCTATCAGGATAAAAATATGATTTTCTATCGAAATTTGAAGTATGGTTTACATTTGCATTTATAGCATAGCCTAATCTCATAGCTTTAATGGCTGCTTCTTTATTGACAACAGGCAAAGCACCAGGAAGTGCTAAACATGTAGGGCAAGTATTTGTGTTTTGATGTTGAGCAAAAGAGGTAGGACAAGAGCAAAAAAGTTTTGTTTTTGTATTGAGCTGTACGTGAACTTCAAGACCTATAACGGTTTCAAACATGGTGGTATTCCTAATTGTATTATTGTATATATTATATCCTTTTGGTTATTTAAGGTAGTTTACTGCATAAAATTAGGTCAAGTTATAATTTAAACAAAACTTATGTATAATTATGAAAAATAAACTAAAATTTTAAGGTATTTAAATAATGGCACCAGTAAACAAAAAACTAGCAAATAAAGCATCTATGATACAGCAGATACAAGATGCTAAACTTTCACATAAAAATTGGGTAAAAAAAGCTGATAGACTAGTTAATGGTCTCAATGGATATAAGGAGAAGCAAGTATATTTAGATGTAGATAAAACTTTTATACCATTAGAAAGTTCATCTTGTGATTTCGGAGTATGGTTTAATAATTTTGCTATTCATCTTTCCAATTTTAACTCTATAGGATCTTGTTTAGGTCGCATAGAGCAGCATCACAATGAACTGCATGAGACTTACGAAAAGATATATTTTATATTTTTCGTGAAACCAGAACAAAAATCTTTTATAGAAAAATTATTGACATTTAACGCAAAAAAAGTATCTGATCTAGATAGAGAAAAAGCACAAATACACTTAGAATATCTAAAACGATCTTCAAAAGATCTCTTGGAGGCATTACAAGTACTAGAAGACAAGATAAGAATAATTGACTACACAGAACTACAAAAGTTTCAATAAAAATAACGTATAGAAGCAAAACCCTTTGCTCCTACACTCTCACAAGCATCTATTTGGGTCTTAGAGACAATACCACCTAATGCTACAACAGGCACATCTACACTATCCACTACTGCTTTTAAAGCATCTGTACCCACTGCTTTGCCTTTATTTGGTGTATAAAATATGGGGCTATAGGTTAGCATATTAGCACCTAATTTTTCTGCTTCTTTCGCTTCTTTTAGTGTATGAGTGCTAATAACAACAAATAGACCCAAATCTTTTGCTTTTTGAATATCTGCATTTTGTGTACTCTTAAGGTGTACACCATCTGCTCCTAATCTTTTTGCTAAAGCATAATCACCATGCAGTAAAACTCTATCAAAACCATGTGCGTATTTTAAAAATTGTTTTGCATTTTGTTCATAAGTCAAGGTTTTTTTATCTCTATAGACTATCATAGAAGCTTTTAGGCAAAAGTTTTTTAAATCTTTTTCCAAAGTATTGAAATTAAGTGTAGAAGGGTCAGTTATAGCATAAGTTAGCATTTGTAGATTTATTATTTAATTAATAGAAAACCGACAATATTTAAAGAGTAAACTCTAAATACTGTAGTTTGATTTAGTAGCTATTTAGTGGTCTTCATCTATGGCTACTGCACCTGCTAGATAAACGTAGATAAGAATCATAAATACAAACGTCTGAAGTAAAGCAGAGAACGAAAGTAAAAGGTATGCAGGAAGTGGTGCGATGAAAGGCACGAGCATAAGAAGTACCCATAAAAATAAATCATCACCTTTAATGTTACCAAAAAGCCTAAATGAAAGTGAGATAATTCTTGAGATATGAGAAACAATCTCTATAGGAAACATAAGTGGTGCTAGTATTTTAACAGGACCTGCAAAGTGTGCAAAATATTTTTTAACACCATTTTCTCTTATGCCTTCATAGTTATAGTAAAAAAATACCATGAGTGCTAAAGGTAATGTCACATTGATATTTGAAGTTGGAGACTCAAATCCAGGGATAATACCTATAACGTTAGAAACAAATACAAAAATACCAACTGCGGCTACAAGTGGTAAATACTTGCGTGCAAGATCTTCACCTATAACATCTTTACCCATAGCAATAACGCCACCTAAGTATGCCTCCATAATATTTTGTGTGCCAACAGGCACAGCTCTTAAACTTTTAGTAGCCATTTTAGCTATGATAAGTATAATTGTAGAGACCAAAAGCAAATGTGCCACTAGAACAACTGAGTGATTGTGCTCTCCAAAAATACCGCCAAGGTAAGTAAATACACCTTCCATAAAACATCCTCTTGTATAAAATTATTGTGGCGATTATAGCTTTTTAGTACTTAGAATTTACTGTAGCTTTTCCTGTCCAAGTCTATAGAGTGCAAAATCATATTTTATAGGGTCTTTCTTGTCAAATTCTCTAAATCTTTCTGTGAGTTCTATGCTTGCTTTCATATCGTATGTTTTTCGTTTAAGTAGCCCTAAGCGTTGTGAGACCTTAAATGTATGTGTATCTAGTGGCATAAGCAAATCTTTTTTATCTATTTTAGACCAAAGACCCATATCTAAGACATCATCTCGCACCATCCAACGCAAATACATCATATAACGCTTATATGTACCCATGGTACTAACTTTTTTAGGCACTGAACCTACTAAAAAATTATATCCTCTACTTTCATAACTATCCATAGATTTTAATGTTTCTATAAAATTCCACAATCCATCTAGCACACTCTCTTCTTTTTTGTAGCCTTCATAAAAAATATTTTCAATGCTATCTACATTTTTAAGCCTTTTTAGGGATATAAAAAGCATACTGACATCTTTGGCATTTTGAAAACGATAGTAGTGTGATGATAATTCATGCCTAATAGTTTCATCAGAAGCATCAAGAAGCGAAAAATCCAAACTTTGTAAAAACTTGACGATTAATTTTGCATTACCATAGGCAAAAAGTGCACATATTAAAGCAATGCTTTCATCGTTATATTTTGATGCTACAAGAAGTGGGTCTGGTTTATCTAAAGATATTTCAGAACTATTATTACGTATTTTTACCTCATCATCTAAAAGTGCTTTTACTTTTTCTAACGCCATTTAAACAAACCCTTAAAATTTAAAATGTTCACCAAGATAGTACTTTCGAACATTCTCGTCATTAGCTATCTCCTCTGATGTACCAGTGGCTAACATCTCACCAGAACGCATTACATAAGCTCTATCACAGATACCTAAGGTTTCGCGTACATTATGGTCGGTAATCAAAATACCCATATCCAAATCTACAAGCTGTTTTATAATGTTTTGTATATCTATAACCGCTATGGGGTCAACTCCAGCAAATGGTTCATCTAGTAGTAGAAACTTAGGCTCTCCAACTAAAGCACGAGCTATCTCTACTCTTCTTCTCTCTCCCCCACTAAGACGAATACCCAAACGTGACCTTATTGGTTCAATATTGAAAATTTCAAGTAATTTTTCTATGCGTGACTTTATTGTTTCATATGGCAAACTAAGTGCTTCTGCTGCTATAAGTAGATTTTCTTCTACACTCAAATCTTTAAAGATGCTAGACTCTTGTGGCAAGTACCCTATTCCCATTTGGGCTCTTGCACTAAGTGGCAGTTTTGTAATGTCTTTTCCATCTAAAAAAACTTCCCCTTCAGTTGCGTCTGTTAATCCACATACCATATAAAAAGAAGTGGTTTTTCCTGCACCATTTGGTCCTAAAAGTCCAACTATCTCTTTGCTCTTCACACTAAGAGAGATGTCATGAACAATTTTCGTTTTTTTAATTGTTTTTGCCAAACTTTTTGCTTCAAGAGTATGCATTATGTGTAATCCTATATGTTCTACTACTTTCATTTGATGTTATATCTACGGTAGCAACATTGTAGCCAACGCTTGTCAAAAAGCCTTTAAGCTCATCACTTCCCCACTCTACCATGTGCCAACCAGACTTTTCAAACTCTTCAAAGAGTCCCATCTGCATAAACTCCTCGTGTTCTAGTCTATAAAGGTCATAATGATACAAATGCTTATCATCGCAACATTCATAGCACTGTTGTAGTGAAAAGGTAGGGGAAGTTACTTCACCTACTACACCTTTTTCTTTAGCTATAGCTTGCGTGAGTGTTGTTTTTCCTGATGCCAAATCTCCACGTAAAAAAACAACAACATTTTTAGGCAAAAACTCTTCTAAATAGTTTACTACTTTGTCCAATTCATTAAGCGAAGCAATGATTTCAGTCATTATTATGCCAATTTCTGACTAATATCAGCCATAAAATCCAAATGCTCCAAAGCCCTACCACTAT
>Ga0256829_1002319_pt1 | contig 14310 bp, 11 predicted proteins | sample 131447metaG_FD_185979 | JGI IMG/M metagenome (GOLD analysis project Ga0256829, IMG submission 185979) | Hydrothermal vent microbial communities from Lau Basin, Pacific Ocean - 131-447 | ecosystem: Environmental > Aquatic > Marine > Hydrothermal vents | place: Pacific Ocean: Lau Basin | collected...
TTTGGCAATAAATCCCTGCTTTATATGCACTTTAGGATACATTAAACCATAGTTTATATCAATATATCAATGACTTAAGTGTTTCTGAGTGAAATCTACTTACAGAGTATAATTCACACGTTTTCATAAGCATTTAAATGTTACACCTTTCACATTATATTGCTTTTTAGAACTGTTTAAGTCAATAATTGGCGTATGGATAAAGATACTGATCAACAACTCACCATTGAGCAAGCCATGCAGCTAGCTGAACAGCATCAGGCATCAGGTCAGCTGCCAGAATCAGAGGCTGTGCTTCGGCGAATTCTTCAGGTTCAACCCCAGCATGCCCCAGCACTTCATCTATTGGGTGTGATTGCCCATCAAGCAGGTAATATAGAGATGGCAACCCAGCTCATTGCACAGGCAATTGAGATTCAACCGAGCACCGCTCTGTTTCGTTCCAATATTTGCGAAATGTATCGTCAAATGGGAAATCTTGATGCTGCTATCAAGCATGGCGAAGAAGCAATAAAGCTTAATTCAGGCAATGCTTCTGCACACAGTAATCTAGGTATCGTTTGGTATGATAAAGGGGAACTGGACAAGGCAGAAGCCTGCCAGAAAAAAGCTTTAACAATTCATCCGTCACTGGTTGCTGCACTCAATAATATGGGTAGTATCTATCGGGATAAAAAAAAGTTAGATACTGCTGAAGAATATTACCAAAAAGTATTGAGTATCGCACCACAACACCTTGAATCCATGAATAACCTTGGTGCTGTATTAACAGAAAAAGAGCAACCTGAAAAATCACTTGAGTTGATTCAGCAGGCACTCAATTTAAATCCTGACTATGCTGATGCCCATCATAATATTGCCATTGCGTGGCTGATGCTAGAGCAAGAAGATAAGGCGCAAGCAAGCTTTCAACGAGAAATACAGTTGCGACCCAATAAAGCAGCACCATATCTTGGTCTGGGACAAATTCTATTGAATCAAAAAAACACCAATGAAGCCGAAGCTATGGCATCCAAAGCCCAAGAGTTGGCACCAGAGGATGCCAAGGTACATTGTCTTTGGGGTGATATTCACACACAAAACGGATTTCCCGATCAGGCAGGAAAAGATTATGCGCATGCGCTGAAGCTTGACCCTGATATGGAAGCAGCCCATTTGAGCCTTGGGCATTTACTGATGGAACAAGGCGATATGGATGCCGCCAAAACAAGTTTTTCACGAGCCCTGAAAATCAATACAGACAGCATGGGTGCACAATTAGCACTGGTGCAAGCAAACAAGGTAAAAGAAGGCGATGAACACATGGCATCACTGGTCGAAGAAGGTAAAAAGATCGATAGTATGCTGGAAACCAAAGCCATGAGCTTGCATTTTGCACTGGGTAAATGCTTTGATGATACCAAACAACATGACTTAGCATTTGAACACTTTTCTAAAGGCAACAACCTTCGCCGTAAACGCATTGAATACAGTGCCGATGCCAACAACCAATATGCCAAAAATATTTGTTCATTTTTTAGCCGTGAAAATATTGACAATTTACGCAGTGATGCTTGTTCTTCCAAGTTGCCGATATTTGTGCTCGGTATGCCGCGCTCTGGGACAACACTGACCGAACAAATTATCGCCAGTCACCCCGATGTGTATGGCGCAGGTGAATTACCTGATTTACTTAACCTTTCTAATCATCCGAAAGGTACAAATGGTGCTGAATATCCGCAAAGTATGATGGGGGTTACACAGGCTGAACTAAAGATTTTAGGTGAACGCTATATTGATGGAATTCAAAAACGCAACCCATCAGCCAAACGTATAACCGATAAAATGCCCGCCAACTTTGCTTGTCTTGGACTTATCCATTTAATGCTTCCACATGCAAAAGTCGTTCATATTAAACGCAATCCTGTGGACACCTGCCTATCCAATTATAGCAAATTATTTGGTCATAAATCGCAGCCGCAAAGCTATAATTTAACCGAGCTTGGGCTTTATTATCGTAATTATGCAAAACTAATGGAACACTGGCGCAATGTCTTACCAGAAGGTGCCTTTTATGAGGTTCAATACGAAGATTTGGTCGCAGATAATGAAACACAAGCGCGTGCACTGATTGATTATTGTGATTTGGAATGGAATGATGATTGCCTAAACTTCCACAAAACCAAGCGCATTGTTCGTACAGCCAGTATCACCCAAGTTCGCCAGCCAATCTACAATTCATCGGTCGAACGTTGGCGCAAATATGAAGCTCACCTAGAGCCATTGCTCGATGCCCTAGGAGATTTGGCTCCTTAACCGAAAAAACTCGCACGAGTGAAAATCAGCGTCGTTTGACTCGTCGAGGTTTTTCGAGGTGCCCCTTATTTCTGAATGTAAGCCAATAACGTTTGCTATCACGAATAGCCATATTCGATTGAAATAAAAGAACTTTTTAAATTGCTTTACATACTATCAGGCTTTACTTTTTTTTAAGCACCAAGTAACCCATAAGACCTGACATAAACGAGCCTACAAGAATAGCTAACTTATCTGTGTATTGAAATACCTGATCATCTTCAAAAGCCAACGACACAATAAATAAACTCATCGTAAAGCCAATGCCCGTTAACAATGAAACACCATAAAGTTGCAACCAATTACTACCCTTCGGCAACTCTGCTAGTTGAAGTTTAATCGCCAGCCAGCTAAAACCGAACACACCAAGCTGTTTACCTATAAACAAACCCAACATGATGCCCATAGGTACAGATTCAAACATTTGATGCAATGATATTTCAGTAATATTCACACCTGCATTTACAAATGCGAATAAAGGTAAAATAAAGAAGGCAACCCAAAAATGAAGCCCATGCTCAATCTCTCTAAGCGGTGATATAGGCTGTTTATGCTTATCCTTCGCATTGAGTGGAATCGTAAATGCCAGTGCAACACCCGCTAACGTCGCATGCACACCTGATTTTAAAACACTCACCCAAAGTATGGTTCCTACAATAAAATAAGCCGCCTTTTTTGTTACGCCAAACATATTCAACGCGATGAGTACCAAAAGAGATATGAGCGCAACCGCAATCGATAACGTCGATAAGTCTGTGGTATAAAAGATAGCGATAATCACAATCGCACCCAAATCATCAATGATTGCCAGTGCCATCAAAAATATTTTCAACGATGCAGGTACACGTTTGCCCAAAAGAGAGAGAATACCCAATGCAAAAGCAATATCTGTCGCCGTTGGAATAGCCCAGCCATTAACAGCAATAGGGTCATTGCTGTTAAAAGCCAAATAAACAACTGCAGGGACAACCATGCCACCAATAGCGGCAATGCCTGGTAGAGCAATCTGCTTTAATGATGACAAATGACCTTCCAACGCTTCCCTTTTCACTTCAAGCCCAATGAGCAAAAAGAAGATTGCCATCAAACCATCATTGACCCAGTGATACAGTGATTTATCAAGGTATAATGAGCCAATGCGTATTTCTACAGGGATATGTAAAAAAGATTCATACAGCGGAGACATGATGGTATTGCTTAACAACAACGCCAATATCGTTGCCGATATTAACAAGATACCAGGAGCCGCCTCCTTCTGCAGAAACTGTTCAATAACTTTCATATTAACCCCAACGCCCATCCACACGTGGACGCAATAAAATGACTGCATAAAGATAAACAAAGATAATAAATGCCATAATCCAAAGCCCTTGTGATAAAGCGATCCATAACTGATAATTTTCAGGTGAAATCATCGGCAATATCACACGGATAATGGCTCCGACAAACAACATGACAAACATCATGCTCACACCTGTGGGAGGATTCATAATATCACGCCCTGTATGCCCCAATGATATACGTGACATCATTCCCAGTGTCATCATACCAATCCCACCCACCGTAAAAGCATGAATTGCCAATGATGTCGGCACGCCTGCCACAAAAGCAGCTGCTTTTAATGCAAAAGCCACAATCATCCAGCCATAACCCATGTACAGCACCCATAACAATGGTTTTTTCCAAATGCCATGTGTATACCAACCCCACAACCGAACACTATGCAACACACATAGAGCAGCAGCCAAAGAAGCGGTGATAGCTGGGCTAGTAAAGAAAACATCTGTCACAGCAAAGCATAAAAACAATACAAAACAAGCAACATCAACCCAGCCACGGTTTTTAAGCATCACTTTATAACCCACACCACGTTCAATAAACATTGGCAGGACACGCCGTGATAAAACCAGTATCAACGAAAGCACCATATATAATCCAATATAAATGCCTATGCGCTGCCCATCATGAAAAACACCAAGCAAACCGAGTGAATAAAACACATGACCAATCAGAATAAAATAAATCTTCGACACAACAGCCATATTTTTCCACAGCTTGGCTTTCACGATAGGTATGGTTAGAGCAATGGACAAATACAATATAAACATATTATCCAGCAGCAAACCCACAAACAAAGATTGTTCACTGGGTATCAGTATGACAATACGCGCCAATAACCATAGGAGTAGAAGCACAAACAATGACCAACCATGCAATGTTTGAATATTCGTCCAGTTTCGCACTGCGGTAAGCAAAAAACCTGCGATAATCGCCAGTGCATAACCATAAATCATCTCATGCGCATGCCAATACACAGGCGAAACACTATTTGGAATCAACTTGATTGAAAAAACAAGCTCTGCCATCCAAATCATCATGCTTATGACAGAGAACAATGAAGCAATGAGAAAAAAAGCTCGAAATCCCAAGTGAAATAAAGCATAAGCATTCATATTTTGTTGGTTATCAGAGTTTTTAATCGTTATCACAAAAGCCTCTTCCTGAATTATTTATCTTAAAACACAAGGGATGAAGAGTTGGTTTATTTTTATTTCAACCTCGCCCATAAGCATCATCAAAGCGTTCAATATCATCTTCACCCAAATAATCACCCACTTGCACTTCAATCATTTGCAGCGGTAATTTACCACGGTTTTCAAGACGGTGTTTTGTACCAATCGGAATGTATGTACTTTCATTCTTTGCTACAGTAAACACTTCTTCACCACGTGTAACTGTGGCTGTACCTGATACCACAATCCAATGTTCTGAACGGTGTTGATGTGCTTGTAAGCTTAGACGTGCGCCGGGTGCCACTTCAATACGTTTCAACTTATAATCAGTCTCTTTTTCTTCTAAAACTGTATATTTTCCCCAAGGACGCTGTACCGTCATATGTTCAATATGCTCGCGACTACCACGCTCTTTCATCTTACCAACCAAATCACGAACGTATTGGCTTTCACCACGTTTAAGCAACAAAATCGCATCAGGTGTTTCCACCGCAATCACATCTTTCAAACCTGCTGCTGCAATCAAACGCGTTTGACTACGCAATAAGCTATTTTCACAACCAACTTGTATCACATCGCCTTCCAGTGCATTACCAGCGGCATCTTTTTCGGAAATATCATACACCGCATCCCAGCTGCCCACATCCGACCAAGCAATATCACATGGCACCAGTGCTACACGTTCGGATTTTTCCATCACACCATAATCAATCGATACATCAGGCATCGCATCAAATTGATGGCGCACCACTTCCTGCCAAGGATCACCTTTCTCCCATGCTTGCTGCATGGATTCCAACACTGTTGAAACTTCAGGTAAGTGCTTTTGAATTTCTTCAAGCAATGTTGAGGCACGCCATACAAACATGCCAGAATTCCAATAATAATCACCTGAATCAAGGTAAGACTGGGCAGTTTTGGCATCAGGCTTTTCAACAAAGCGTTTGACTGCATGCACACCCTCTGACAACTGCTTTGAATCAGCCTGAATATAACCAAAACCAGTTTCAGGGTGTTCTGGTTTGATGCCAAAGGTTACTAGCGAACCTTGTTTAGCTGCATCAATCGCTATATTTAAAGCTTTATGAAAAGCTGGCACATCACGAATCAAGTGATCAGCAGGTAAGACCAACATCAAAGGATCTGCTTTGCTTGTTTCCATCAATAATGCTGCTGCCAAAGCAATCGCAGGGGCTGTATTACGCCCACATGGTTCCAATACTGTATGCAAGTCTTGCAAAATCGCATACGCCTCACCACTGGCATGGGCTTCATTACTAATCACCCACACATCATCTTTTTCAATCATGGGTGATAGGCGTGAAATGGTTGCCTCTAATAGGCTTTCATCGCCATCTAAGTTTAGAAACTGCTTGGGAAGTTGTTGACGCGATAAAGGCCATAAACGTGTACCTGAACCGCCTGCTAAAATAACTGCTTTGAGTATATCAGACATCTTGAACAACACCTCTCTCAACAAGATATGCAATCACCTGATCCACACACAGATTCAAATCATCACTACCTGTATCCACGCGTATTTCTGGATTTTCTGGTGCTTCATAGGGTGATGAAATACCCGTAAAATCAGCAATCTCACCGGCACGTGCTTTTTTATACAAACCTTTCACATCACGTGACTCACACACTTCCAAGGCCGTATCACAATGCACTTCGATAAAATTTTTACCTACAATCGAGCGTACTTTCTCGCGATCTGCCCGAAACGGTGAAATAAATGCAGTCAATGTCAAAACACCTGCCTGCACAAACAAACCAGCCACTTCACCCACGCGGCGAATATTCTCTACACGATCTTCATCAGAAAATGTTAAATCCGCACACAGACCATGGCGCACATTATCGCCATCAATAACAAAGGTTCTGGCTTTCATTTGATGCAAACGCTCTTCCACAGCATTTGCCAAGGTTGATTTTCCCGCACCTGAAAGCCCAGTAAACCACAATACCGCACCTTGATGCCCATTTAATGTCTCACGCATCGCTGTCGTAACCTGCGTATCATGCCAGACTACATTGGAACTTTTTTGTTGATTCTCAGACATATCAGCCCCTTTTCCAAGTTGTGCCAGATGCACCATCTTCAAGCACGATTCCCTGCGCAGCTAATTCATCGCGAATAGCATCTGATCGTGCAAAATCACGTGCTTTTTTGGCTTCGGCACGCTCTACAATCAAGGCTTCAATCGCAGCATTATCATCACTATTGCCTTGAAACCATGTTTCGGCATCTTGCTGAACGATGCCCAGTAAAGCAGACATCGCAGAAAAATGCTGAATGTCTAAAGACATATCAACATCATCATTCAAGCCTTTGTTGATACGGCGTGAACATTCAAACAACTCTGCCAAACCTTCAGGTGTATTAAAGTCATCATTCATCGCTGAGGAAAATGCCTTGGAAACATCTTCTGATTCAAGCAGTTTATCAGACAAACGACGCTTGGTTTCATACAAGCGATCCAATCCTGCCTTGGCAACATCCAATGCTGCATCAGAGAAGTCCAAGGGCGAGCGATAATGTGTGCCCAGCACAAACATGCGCAACACTTCTGGATGATATTTCTCAAGCACTTCACGAATGGTAAAAAAGTTACCCAACGATTTAGACATTTTCTCGGCATTGATATTTACAAAACCATTATGCAACCAATAACGCGCAAAATCACCACCATTGGCTGCACATGCTTGAGCAATTTCATTTTCATGGTGCGGAAATTTTAAATCCATACCACCACCATGAATATCAAAGGTATCACCCAAATGCTCACAACTCATAGCAGAGCATTCAATATGCCAACCAGGCCGACCTTTACCCCATGGTGAATCCCAAGAAGGCTCACCTGCTTTCGCCAATTTCCACAAAACAAAATCCAAAGGATCACGTTTCTTATCATCCACATCCACACGGCTGCCAGACTCTAAATCATCAATATTCTTACCCGATAATTTCCCATAACCATCAAATGAACGCACCGCATACAACACATCACCTGAATCAGAAACATAAGCACAATCGCGTGCTATTAATGCCTCAATCATGTTTATCATTTCATCCATATGCGTCGTAGCACGAGGCTCAAGACTTGGGCGCAAACAACCCAATGCATCCATATCCTCATGGAAAGCTGCAATCATTTCATCGGTTAATATTTGAATATCAATATTGCGCTCGGCTGCACGGGCAATAATTTTATCATCCACATCAGTAAAATTACGCACATAGCTCACATCATAACCCAGATGTTTGAGCCAGCGATACACCACATCAAATACAATCATCACCCGTGCATGACCGACATGACAATAATCATAAACAGTCACACCACAAACATACATGCCGACCTTTCCAGCTTGCAATGGCGTAAATATTTGTTTTTTACCTGCCAGTGAATTGTGCAGTTGCAAACTCATGGGTTCAGCAAATCCTGCAAACGTTCAGCCACACCTTGCTTACCAAGAAAATCTACAATTGCCGACATTTCAGGTCCATGTACTTCACCACTTAATGCCACACGCAATGGCATAAACAACTGCTTGCCTTTGCAGCCTGTTTGCTCTTTCACAGCATTCATCCAAGGCTTCCAATCTGCCGCATCCAAATCCTGCCAAAGTTGTAATGCTGTCGCATAAAAACCATCTTCAGCACCATCAATCACCGCTTGAGCATCCTTATTCAAGACCGCATTCACATCCAGTAAACGCATAAAGTGCAAGGCATCCTCGGCACGTTCCATATTACCACGAATAAGCTCTACAAACTCACAACTCGCTTTTGGAATGCTTTTTTGCACCAATGGCAAAAGACTCTCTGCATCCAAATGGTGTAACAAACGCGTATGCCAACGCCACATTTCATCATTCGACCATTTCACCGATGAACGCGAAATATGTTCAGCATCAAATGCTTGTAATAAATCTTCAATATTTAATGCATCATCAGCAATATTGGGGTGACCAAGACGGGTCATGGCTTGTACCAAAGCCTGTGGGATTAATCCATCTTCACGCAACTCTGCCACCGAATGACTACCTGTACGTTTGGACAGCTTCGCACCATCTTCACCCAGCAACAAACCATGATGGACATAAGTCGGAACACTTAGGCTCAAAGCTTCAAGCAACCACACTTGATAGGCTGAGTTGGTTAAATGATCATCACCACGCAAGGCATGGGTAATCCCATCGACAGCATCATCAATGGCATTGGGAAGCAAGAAGGTAAACGTGCCATCAGAGCGCACAACAACAGGATCATCCAAATCACGGCGCGCAAAGATCACATCCCCGCGCAAGGCATCAGGCACACGCACTTCGCCCTCAGAAGCATGAATCGCCAAACGCCACACAAAACTTTCAGATTCGGCACGTTGTAACGATTCTTCATTGGCTAGTTTGCGGCATTTACCTGAGTAGCGTGGAGGTAAACCGCGTGAAGTTGCCAGTTTACGATCTAAACCCAGCTGCGTTTCTGTACAAAAACAACGGTATGCCAAACCCTTTTCAGCCAAAGCATCAAGCGCTTCTTGATGTTGCCCTGCATGTTTGGATTGAAACAATGCATCACCATCCCAATCCAGACCCAACCACAATAAATCTTGTTTTAAGGCTTCAACAAATTCCGCTTCTGAACGGGATGCATCGGTATCCTCAAAACGCAGTAAGAAACGCCCTCCCAATTTACGTGCATACAACCAGTTCAATAATGCCGTGCGCACATTACCCAAGTGCATCAAGCCTGTTGGGCTGGGGGCAAAACGTGTTACGATTTCAGTCATCGTTCTGTGCTCCTTTGCCTGTTTTCTTATCAGGCATAATCATCATAAATTCATCAGGATAAAGGTAACCCAAATCCCGATGTACCAAATCTTCCAAAGCTTTAGGATCATGGCGCAAACGTAAAATATCCTGTGCCAACTTTTCTCGTTGCTGCTTTAATGCTTTCAGCTGCACCTGCAAATCCTGCACTTGCAGCTGCTCTGCCCGATAAACCAAATAACCATGTTCTGAAAAAATTAAGTCATAAGTCATCCAAGCTAAAACAAGCAGAGCCAGCCCCCGTAGGAGCCAGCTCTTTATCATCGTCTTCCAACTCATGTTCTTAGCGTATTAAGCCTTCGAAAAAGCTGCCAAACCAGCATATTTTGCACGGCTACCTAACTCTTCTTCAATACGAAGCAATTGATTGTATTTCGCCATACGATCTGAACGAGAAGCTGAACCTGATTTAATCTGTCCGCATGAAAGTGCAACAGCCAAATCTGCAATCGTAGCATCTTCTGTTTCACCAGAGCGATGTGACATCATACAACGATAACCAGCATCATGTGCCATGGTTACAGCCGCAATAGTCTCACTCAAGGTGCCGATTTGGTTTACTTTTACAAGCAAAGCATTGGCAATATTCTTTTCAATCGCTTCTTTTAAAATTTCTGGATTGGTCACGAATATATCATCGCCAACCAATTGCACACTATCACCAAGACGTTCAGTTAATAATTTCCAACCATCCCAATCATTTTCATCCAAGCCATCTTCAACCGATACCAATGGATACTGCTTGCAGAATGATTCAATCAAATCAACCATGCCTTCTGCATCCAGTTTACGACCGCCCTCACCATCTAAAACATACGAACCATCTTTATAAAATTCTGATGCCGCCATATCACTTGCCAACACAATATCAGAGCCAGCTTTCAAACCGACTTGTTCAATCGCTTCAAGAATTACGGTAATACCTTCTTCATTGGAACCTAGATTCGGTGCAAAACCACCTTCATCACCAACCGCTGTGATATGACCACCCTTCTTCAATACAGACTTCAAGGAATGAAAAACTTCAGCACCCATATCCATCGCTTCAGCAAAACTTGATGCACCAGCTGGTGCAATCATATATTCCTGAAAATCAATGCTATTATCGGCATGAGAACCACCATTGATGACATTCATACATGGTACAGGCATCAATACTGCATCTTCACCACCAATATGCTGGAATAATGATACTTCATCTTCCACAGCCTGGGCTTTCGCTACAGCCAGCGATACACCTAAAATAGCATTCGCACCCAAACGAGATTTATTGGGCGTACCATCCAAAGCAATCAAAGTATGATCCAAACCACGCTGATCTGAAGCATCGCGACCTGCAACCGCCTTAGCGATTTCATCATTCACATGCTTTACAGCCTTATGCACGCCTTTACCACCCAAACGCGCCGTTCCATCACGTAATTCAACAGCTTCACGTTGACCCGTGGATGCGCCACTTGGCACAGCAGCACGACCAAACGCACCTGATTCCAAACGCACATCCACTTCTACAGTTGGATTGCCACGCGAATCAAAAATTTCACGACCATGTACACTTACAATTTCACTCACTTCATACTCCTAGCCGACCCCATTGCCGACATTTCTTCATTATTTACTAATTTTCATCACAAAACACATAAGAATAGCTCATCCTATTCTATTTCGTGATTAATTCGTAACTATTCAGCATAGTTATAAATTGATTCGTATCTGTTCAGATTGCCGCTGATTTGTTCGAGACCAAGGCGGAAAAGCGCAACTTACTGCTGTAAATGAGCATTTTCTAACGCCAGTATCGGGCAAATCAGTGGTGAGCTGAATAGTTACATTAATTCTTTTATTTCACCAAGCTATCAATACCTTTCAAGCTCATCAACAAGGCTTCCAAATCTACCAATGCCACTGAATTAGGACCATCTGATTTTGCATTGTCTGGATCGGGATGCACTTCCATAAACACCGCAGCCACACCGATTGAAACAGCTGCACGTGACAAGCCAGGGACATATTCACGATTGCCACCCGTCGCACCACCCAAACCACCAGGCTGTTGCACCGAATGCGTCACATCATACACCACTGGCGCACCAGTCTCTGCCATCACCATCAAGGAACGAAAATCCGAAACCAAGTTATTATAACCAAAACTTGTGCCACGATCACACAACATAATATCAGCATTACCCGTTGACTTTGCCTTTTCTAACACATGTGGCATATCCCACGGTGCTAAGAATTGACCTTTTTTTACATTCACAGGTTTACCAGCTTTGGCAACTTCTGTAATAAAATCTGTCTGACGACATAAAAATGCAGGTGTTTGTAAAATATCCGCCACTTCTGCGACTGGTTTAGCCTGTTCGGGTGTATGCACATCAGTAATAATCGCTACACCAAGCTCATCTTTCACCCGCTGCAAAATCCGCAAACCTTCATCCAAGCCAGGCCCACGAAACCCATCTACACTGGTACGGTTTGCTTTATCAAAGCTGGATTTAAACACCAAAGGTACACCAACTCGAGCCGCAATATCACGCATATCCTCGGCAACCTTTAAACTAAAATCTTCACCTTCGATTACACAAGGTCCAGCAAACAATACGAAAGGCAAATCATTACCGATGTCAAAATCGGATACACGAATATGATGATGAACAACTGGCATCATACGCCCTCAGCCTGAGCTTTTGCAGCACCTACAAAATTCTTAAATAATGGATGTGGCTCATAAGGTCGTGATAAAAACTCTGGATGAAACTGACAAGCTACAAACCACGGATGATTTTCCACTTCCACCATTTCAACCAAAGAATCATCTGGCAACGTACCAGAAACCACCAAACCCGCTTCTTCTAACTGCTGGCGGTAGGTATTGTTAAACTCATAGCGATGACGATGGCGCTCACGAATCTCTTCTGTGCCATAAGCACGCCCTGCATGCGTATCCGCTATCACTTTACATGGATAACCACCCAAACGCATGGTGCCACCCAAATCACTATCAGCGGAACGTTGAACACGACCACCCTCTTGCTCCCACTCTGTCATCAAAGCAATCACAGGGTGCTCTGCCCGTTCATCAAACTCACTACTGGTCGCAGCACTCAAACCAGCAACATGGCGGGCAAATTCAACCACTGCCAGCTGCATACCCAAACAAATACCAAAAAATGGAATGTTATTCTCACGGGCGTGACGAATCGCTAACAGCTTACCTTCGGTTCCACGCTGACCAAAACCACCCGGCACCAAAATACCATGCACATCATCCAATGCCGCCAAGCCATCATTGCCTAAGCTTTCAGCATCAATATAAATAATTTTTACACGCACTGCATGCATTAGACCGCCATGCTGCAAGGCTTCATTGACCGATTTATAAGCATCGGGCAATTCAACATATTTACCAATCAAAGCAATACGAATTTCAGATTTAGGGGAGCGTACCCGCTGGCAAATATCATCCCAAACAGAAAGATTTGGTGTCACATCATCCATATGAAACTGCTTAAGAATCAAGCTGCCCAAACCGCCTTCTCTTAAAACTTTTGGCACCGCATAAATGGTATCCACATCAGGAACATCAATCACAGCCTGTCTAGGAACATTACAAAATAAAGCAATTTTATCTTTTTGTGATGCAGGAATAAGGCGTTCCGAACGGCACAACAACGCATCTGCCTGAATACCAATTTCACGCAACTTTTGCACCGAGTGCTGCGTAGGTTTCGTCTTAATTTCACCCGCTGCTGTCACATAAGGTACAAATGTTAGATGAATAAACGCTGTTTTCTCAGCACCCAAATCAAAACGCAGTTGACGAATCGCTTCAAGGAACGGCTGTGATTCAATATCACCTACCGTTCCACCAACTTCAACAATGGCAATATCCACGTTATCCGAACGCAAAGAAAGCACTGCATCTTTAATCGCATTGGTAATATGTGGAATCACTTGCACCGTCGCGCCCAAATAATCACCACGTCTCTCACGGCGAATCACCGATTCATAAATACGACCTGTGGTAAAATTCGAACGCTTGGACATCACAGCATGTGAAAAACGCTCATAATGCCCAAGATCAAGGTCAGTTTCCGCACCATCATCGGTTACAAAAACTTCGCCATGCTGGTAAGGGCTCATCGTGCCTGGATCGACGTTAATATAGGGATCAAGCTTCTGCATGGTAATCGTGAGACCGCGTGCTTCGAACAAAGCCGCAAGTGATGCCGCAGCAATCCCTTTACCTAGCGATGAAACGACGCCACCAGTAACAAAAATGAAGCGTGTGTTTGTGTTAGTTTTATTATTCATAGACGGGCGCGGAACATAGCAGAAGCCACCCTTTCTTGCTACTGAATATGCAGTTTTTTGTTCATTTCAAATTATCTACAATCATTAGAGTCATTGATTCCGAATTCCTCAACTCAGAACAGTGTAAAAACAAGCAACCAAGAAAGCACCAACAGCTTCATAACACACTGCATTGCAACACGCTTTTTCAGCTTTGCCACCCCTAGGGAAGCGCTGATTAACCCTTGATTTTATTAACACAAACTGAATTTCGGATTTTAGGGTCAAATTTCCTTTTTTTACTGGTTGAATTACTGCATCTGCGGCA
>Ga0256829_1002320_pt1 | contig 14310 bp, 19 predicted proteins | sample 131447metaG_FD_185979 | JGI IMG/M metagenome (GOLD analysis project Ga0256829, IMG submission 185979) | Hydrothermal vent microbial communities from Lau Basin, Pacific Ocean - 131-447 | ecosystem: Environmental > Aquatic > Marine > Hydrothermal vents | place: Pacific Ocean: Lau Basin | collected...
CAAAACCTTTCCTATCTGACAACAATTCTTTGACCGCCTGCCATTCACAACTACCAGCATAACGCTTTACAGCATCAATTAACGGGTCATCATAAAAAGCAGCTTTTACCAACTCCTGCTGATCATCCTGATCTCGCAACCATTGCACAGCCTCTTCCCATGTTTTCATTTTACCGCTCATGCTCTGGAATCTCCCGAATCAGCTTGGCTGGATTACCACCTACAATCGTCCATGGTTCCACATCTTTTGTCACTACGCTTCCAGCGGCAACAATTGCGCCCTCTCCAATTGTTACACCTTTTAGAATAATAGAATTAAACCCTATCCATACTTTATCGCAAATTTTTATTTTTTCTTTTACAACCACATCCCAATTCTTCTTGCCTTGGTACCAATCTTGAACATCACTTTGTCTTTCACTCCAAGCAATAGCGTGAGAATTATGATCATAAATAGTACAGCCCCAAGCGATTAAAACATCATCACCAATTTCAATACTATCTGCAGCTATAATTTTCGATCCTCCAAGAAAAGTACCCTCTCCAATATTAATATTGGCACTAGGCAACTCACTCACAATAGAAGCATTAACAATACTTCCAGCACTTATCCTCAACGAGGCACCGGGTAACAATCGAATTTCGCGCCATGAGTTAACTTGAGCACTTTGATCAATGTTCACACAAGGGTTAGCCAATAATCTTTTTTTTGCCTTATGGTTTAATAGTGCGCGAAAAAGAAGAATCAACTTAGCCATTTAACACCTCCTACAATAACCTTATGCGTTACAATTAAAAACTGCATTAAACTTTAAAGTAACGCCGCAAAAATGATTTTATTCTAGCTATTCTGCCAAGGCTCGCTTGCTTCAATAAAAAGTTTTTTATTTTCACATAGCATATTTGATTCACTTTTATCTTTTCGGGGTAAGCCATCGGAACAAACCCATCAATAATAGCTTCACCATCTAAAAAAGAGCCTTTTCCACAATGAACACCACTACCATCCATACCCATATTCACCACCAATGTATGCGAAGGATAAAGCACCAAACCTTTTTGCATAAATACACCTAAATACCAACGAATACCCCAAGAATCAATTTCATCACTCAACTGTTTCTCAAGCATAGAGAAGTATTGGAAGCTATTATCTAAATCAAACTTTTTCCTGAGCATTTTGTCATTTTTCAATGCTTGATAACCAATCGCTTGCCCATCAAAATGCTGCCATGCGCGTTTCCATGTTGCCCATCCCCATGTCGTCGTAAAAGGTAAAAACAACATATCATGATGTGTATCCAATTCAACTGGAAACATGTGCCCTGATATTTGCATCACTTGCTCATCATCTTTATATCGCTCTAATGCTGCATTCATATAGCTCAAAAAGCATGGGGATGTTTCTAAATCATCTTCCAATACGATAACTTTGCCATATTGATTCACACTCTCTGTTACACCTGAGATAACAGAATTAGCCAAGCCCATGTTTTTTTTCTGTTCCACAATGCAAACAGAACGAAAGCCTTCTATTTCTTTAATCAAGGCTCGGACATCATCCACAGCTTGCTGCCCTGAGGCACCTTTCGCAGCATCCGAGTAAATAATTAAATCACTGTCTTTCGCCTCAGCATTCTTCAATAATGCATCAATCGTCTGCTGCGTGTGCCAAGGGCGGTTATATACGAATAAAACTATCGGAGCCAAACTCATACGCTTCCCGCTTGCTTCACAACAGCTTTTTCCCAAATAAATGGATTAATCATTTGCCATGCAAGCTCACCGTCTGCGAAGCAAGCCTTGGGATCATCAATCACTTTTTTCACTGCGGATCTTGCCGAAGCAGCGTGAATTAATGAACATGAATCAAATTCACCACTTGAGGTCATATCCAATAAATATTCTCTAAGCGGTCCTTTCATCCAGTCAACAATAGGAGAATTGAAACCAATTTTAGTTCTTCTATAAGTAATTTCATTAGGCATAAAAGGGGCAACTGCATCACGAATAATATTCTTAGAAAAACCATTTCGAATCTTAGATGTCCATGGAAGAGCCGAAGCCAGCGCAACCAAACGATAATCCATAAAAGGCATACGTATTTCTACACCATTTGCCATACTATACCGATCATAGTTTCTCAGCAGTGTGGGTAAAATAGTCTCATGTGTTGAAGAATAAAGACGCCTATTGAGAAAACTCATCTTTGCCCATTCTGGATGTTCACTATCAAATTTCTTCTGCATCATTGAAGGGCGTCTCAACACATGACGCGCAACATTTCTTGCATAATATTCTAGCCAGAGAATAGCCTTTGGTGGAAGTTTTTTTGACTGCAGCCCCATGTCCACCGAACTATAATAGACATCAAGAATATTCCGAATGGCATCTGGATTTAGCTTAGCATCCTTTAAAGCTTCTAAATAATCAGAATTATAACCCGCAAACAATTCATCTGCTCCATGCCCATCAAGCGTTACCGATGTCCCATGCGCCTTCACTGCCCCGTATGTCATCATAAATGGAATAGGTGAAGTGATATATAAATCTTCAAATTGATAAAAATACTTCTCTAAATTATCCACTTCTTTCGTTGGATCAATATCAATCACTGTCGCATCAATACCAATATGATCGGTGACTTTTAGCGCATAATTTGTTTCATCCAAAGGCGTACCTGGAAAAGAGGCAACAAATGCATGTTGCCAATCATTACCTATATGTGAATCATTACTAGATTTGGCAATATGAGACATCGTGCTAATCGTAGCACTAGAGTCTAAACCTCCACTTAACGCAGTACCAAGTGGGACATCACTACGCATACGCACTCGGCATGCATCAATAAACAGCGCTCTAAACTGCTCAACCTGTTCATTATAATTAGCAGGGATTTCAGGAAGATGATCAAGCGTACACCACCACCTTGTTGTTGTAAGTTTTCCAGCTTTCAAATAGCCATAATGACCAATAGGAAAGCGCTTAATTCCTTCAATAACGCATTCATCCGTTATCTCATATGAGAAAATACGCGATTGATCTCGAACAAGCGTTTCATTCGCACGCACTTGATCCAATAGTGGAAATAAAGCTTTCATCTCAGAGGCAAAAGAAAACCGTCCTCTTGAAAGTTCAGCATAAAAAAGTGGTTTAATACCAAACCGATCTCGCGCTAAAAATAAAGTTCTTTCTTGCCTGTCCCAAACTGAGAAAGCCCACATCCCATTAAATTTATCAAGGCACTTCTCTTTCCATTCAATAAATGCGGTCAACACAACCTCGGCATCACAGTCGCTATGCAATACATGTCCTTTCTTTTCCAGTTCAGACCGAAGCTCAACAAAATTATAAACTTCGCCATTGTAAATAAGAACATATCTGCCATCCCTACTTACCATAGGCTGCTTGCCATGGTCACTTAAATCTAGAATAGCCAAACGTCTGTGTCCAAACGAAGCCTCATCAGACAGCCATTCACCATAGCCATCAGGGCCGCGGTGTCTTAAAATATTCGTACATTTTTTTAATAACACCCGCTCAATGCTACCTATATGACCAAAAATTCCACACATTCTACAAAGAATCACAACTTTTATTTTTAAAAAAAACTGTATTAACAGACTTGGCAAAGAAGTCGTAACCATAAGAAGAAAGAAGCTTATATTCACTAGATTCCATCAAGGACTGCAAAGAACTTACACCTAAAATTTCAACTAACAGATAATCTGGTCTAAATTTATTCCAATCATTAGACATTAAAACATTCATATCCTCTCCTTCAACATCAATAGACATAAAATCGATATGAGTTCCAGTTGGAAGGGACTCTCTTAAAATAGTAGATAATGGTCGCGTAATTATTTCTTGAGTATCAACCAATGTGTAGCCAGTTTGCATATAGTCTTTCGCTAAATCTTTCGAAAAAGTATTTAAAGCGGGCTCGTTGAATATATGAAAATTTAGGCAAGACTTCCGATTACTTACAGCAGTTTCAATGTTAATATCTCTACCTCTTATTTTCTCAAATGACTTCATAGATCCTGGCATGGCATCAATATTTAGACCACTCCACCCCTTTCTATAAAACAAATAAGTGTTCGAGAATCGAATTGGATGGTGCGCTCCCACATCTACATAGAAGCCTTTTTCTTTCTCCCCAAATATGCGAGCTAAAATTAAATCCTCCCCCTCTTGAGAAAAAGAAGAATTAACATACCCCCATGGAAAGTTAAACCTTCTAAATGTTTGAGTAATAAACCCTAATACTTTTCGCATAAATAGCACCTTAATAATCTTCACTATCAATCAACTGGTATTTTAACCCACTAATAGCAAAATTTGGCTGAAGTTTAAGTGGTTTTAGGCTTGCTTTTCTAGAGAAAAATATAGATGTGGTCCAAGTATAATTATTAATTGGCCCAAATCCATGAAAGTCCACTTGAATGAGATCTAACTCTTCTCTGATATATGTTGCTGTTTTTTTAAACCAATCCGAATTATCTAAAATAACCACCCCCCCGTCATTCAAAGCTCTAGGCAACTGCCTTGCACATTCGGGTCTATGGTTTCCATCAATAATTACAAGGTCGAATTTTCTTTCCATTTCAACAATCGCCTCCACATAAGCATCTTTCGATGGCCGACAAATAATTTTTTGATTGTCTAAAACCCTGCTCTGAATCTTTTCAAACCATGTCTTATCATCCTCGACTGAACAGACAGTCGCTGCCCGTTCAGCCCAGAAAATCGATGAATTCCCTGCTCCAAATTCAAACACCTCAAATTGAGAGAAATCCAATTGATTCAAATATTCTATTGCTGGATATGTATACCATGGAATGGGGTGTCCCAAAGCATCAACACATTGACCTTCTTTAATACTTCGATACTGACCATAATCTTTGGCTAAAATTTGAAAACAACTGAACTGCTTTACATACCGATTAGGTAGTAGCCTACGCAAAACCTTTTTAATCACACTAACCTCCAGAAACCACATAAAGCCTTTGTTTTTATTACAAACATATCCCTGCACTTTGGATCAAACATATCGTAGAAATAGCCAGCAAAAGCATAGCTAATCAGAGTTGCTATTGCTGCGCCTTCAATTCCATATTTTGGAATAAGCATAAGATTCAGGAAGATATTAATCATCGCCCCTGAAAAAGTTCTAAAAAAAGACCTCCACTGCATATTTTCAGTGACAAGAAATTTATCGCTGGCCATACCTAATGCCACAAACAATCCAGCCCAAATATGGATAGCTAATACACTAGCCGCAAATTTAAAAGCCTCTCCATAAAGAGCTGTGACCACATCAAGGGAAAATACGGACATGAATAAAGCTACAATAATTGACATAAGAATCAATAGGTTATGAAGTTTTTGTAACCGCTCCATATACGCCCTCTCACTTTTATTTTTTGCATTAATAATTGCTGGAAAAAGAGAGGCTGTAATAATTACATATAAGAAGCACCAAATCTCACTCAGTCTAACTGCTACTCCATATTGGCCAACATCTTCAGTAGTCAGCATTTCCTTTATCATAACTTGATCTATTTTCATATAAAAAGACACTGCAATTCCACCTAAAATAAGTGGCCAACTATCCTTCAAAAGAATGACTGCAATATCTTTCTTGAAACAAAAATTATGAGAATCATATACTTTTTCTTTCGCAAAAAAACATACAAGCCCCAACGCTAATATCGCACTATCAAAAAGCACCACCCATGCAAAAGCAACCAAAGGCGCTTCATTTAAAATCAAAATTATTTTCAACACTGAAGACAACAACAAACTAAAAACATTGGCAAAAACAACGAAGCGGCTTAATACTTTTGCCTGAAAATAAAAATCAATTACATTAAAACTCTGGAGTATTGTGGATGATGCAATAATAAATACAAGCACATTTGTATAGTGATCATTTGATGTGAAATTTACAGCAATTGCTAATACACCAAGAACCAAACAAGCCCCAATAAGCTTAAGATAAAAGCTAGTAGCGATGAGTTCACCTGTCTTACTGTCATCTTTAACAAGCTCTCGAACAACAATACCATCCAAACCGAGCGTTGCTATAGTTGTAAAAAGACCTACAAATGATTGAGCATAACTAAACACCCCAAATTGTTCTGGACCCAAGTAGCGAGCAACCCAAACTCCTACGAACAAACCTACTGTCATCCGAAGTACTTTTTCACCCAAGAGCCATGAGGTATTTTTAAGGTACTTCATAAAGCCTTGATGGGTTAAAATATTCTTAAGTTTCAAAAACATCAACTACTTAATCTTTTCCAGTTCTTCTTTTAACTTCTCATATTCGGCCTCTATAGACCGAAAAAAACGAATCGTAACCCGCGCCTTTTCCTCAATCCCCTTGGGCGTAAGCAAGTATCTATAGGCCATTTTATTATCGCTTCTGCGAAAATTATTCACTTTCACCAGCCCTCTGGCGATAAAAGCTTTCAGGCAATAGTTGGTCTTACCAAGACTCAAACCCAACTTAACAGCAAGCTCTCGCTGACTAATTTCAGGATTTTCACTGATTATTTTGAATAACCGATAGTCGGTCTTCGATGTTTCATCATAGAGCATGCGCCATATGTTCACATATTGAACATATAAAGCAAGCGCGAAACATCTAAACTAAACATTCTCCTGGCTACAATAGCCTCGATACACCTCTGCAATCCCCTCTTGCAAAGAGATTGTTGCCTGCCAACCCTCACACTTTAATCGGCTCACATCCATCAACTTTCTTGGTGTTCCATCCGGCTTAGAATCATCCCATACATAATCACCATTAAAGCCAACAATCCCCTGCACCAATTCAGCCAATGCTTTAATCGTAATATCCGAACCTGAACCTACATTGAATAAACGCGATGTGTTTTTCTTATCCACATCTGCTTGCATCAAAAACAAGCATGCCTTCGCCATATCATTAACATGCAAAAACTCGCGGTATGGGCTGCCCGAGCCCCATAGCACTACTTTGGCTGAGTTATCATTATCCAAATTTAAATTCGCACGAATATCATCAGGAATTTTCCCGTATTTATCTTCATCTTCTTCTATCGCAGCCTTATCACCCTGCATCGCTAACTTCGCCAAATGAAATTTGCGAATCAATGCAGGTAATACATGGGAATTTTGTAAATCAAAGTTATCATTTGGTCCATAAAGGTTGGTCGGCATGGCAGAAACCGCATCAAATCCATATTGTTTATAATATGCCTGACACATCTTAATTCCTGCAATTTTGGCAATAGCATAGCATTCATTGGTTGGCTCTAACTCACCGGTTAACAAACATGATTCTGGCATGGGCTGTGGTGCAAATTTAGGATAAATACATGATGAGCCTAGGAACAGTAACCGCTTCACACCATTTCTATACGCCGCGTCAATGACATTGGTTTGAATCTGTATATTATCACGAATAAAGTCAGCAGGATAAGTATCATTGGCATAAATTCCGCCTACCTTTGCTGCAGCTAAAAACACATACTCAGGTTTTTCTTCTGCAAAGAAATCATCTACATCTGATTGATTACGCAAATCAAGTTCCAATGATGTTTTCAAGATAAGATTTACATAACCTTCGTCTGTCAATCTACGCACAATTGCCGAGCCCACCAGCCCACGATGCCCTGCGACATATATTTTTGATTCTTTATTCATATTTAAAACCATACCTACACATCAAAATAAGAATGCGTTCATGTTGCTGATGCCTCACGAATTAAAATTGAGGCAAACTCTCGAAAATCACACAATCTCTCATTCAAAATAAACTTTAATATATCCAAATTTAATTCCTGATACTGGTGTACCACAATATTTCGGAAGCCGACCATAGCTTGTAAATGCTCTGACAATTGCTTTGGTAACAATGATGCTTTTTCCAACATTAAAAAAGCATCTCTACTTTGCTGTGGAATACCAAGCCGGCGTATACGCACGATATGCATCGCTGCATCAATCGATGATTCGCATGCTCGCTGTAGGTTTAAAATAATTGCATCCTGCCTCGTAAAGTTACTTTCCAGCGTATCTTTATAATCATCGTATTCTTCATGAATGCGCAACAAGCATCTCTCAATAATAGCTGCCTTATTAAGCAACACATCATCCATAAATCACTCCTTGCTTCTGAACAGAAGCAAGAATCTCTGCCCTTTCCTCATTCAACCTTGCATAATCAGAAAATACAAAGTCCTCAAATATTTCACAGGCTACAGCATCCTTGCACATTAAACGCTTACCTTGGGAAACAATCTGCATTTGCATCACTGTTGAAGCCTTATCCAAGTCAATCAAATCAATATCTTTCCCTGCTATCGCAGCAAGTTCCTGTGCGACCTTCCATAATTGAAGCTCATCCATACCTCCCTTATGAAGCACTGCTAAGTCAATATCGCTATCAGAATGCATATCATGCCTTGCTTCCGATCCAAAAAGGTAGATTGCCTGAATATCTGGCAACACCTCTAAAAGAACATTTACAAGCCTATCCAAAACAGTCATTGAAATCATTCAACAGCCACAGGAATATCATGACCGTACTCTTTTAACAAAGCATGATGCTTTGCCACTTTTATAGTCTTCTGTTTCACTTCCAAATAACTCATCACTCAATTTTCTGCCATATAAAACCACACGCTTGTTGAACAATAGTCATCCATTCTAATGGATCACATTCACCTATCCATTGATCTGACTCAGGATATCGCCCAGCAACTGCAAAATCTGTCATTGCCGTGACCGAATCTAACTGTTCAAAGTCAATATCTTGTTTCTGCGAGAGGTGCAGTAATACTTCAAGATCATGCGTATGTGGAAAGCTTACACCCTTCCATATCAAATATGCCTTCAGTGCTTTCTCAATGGCTTGTTGTAAGTGAAACAATATGGTTTCCCGAAGGTTATCATCACACATTAATATCTCTGCAGATTTCAAATCCTGATCACTACGACGTTTCCAGGATGCCACAAGAGCGTCTTTATCACGCTTCATAGAGCTGCACACCCTCTTCTTTCACCCGATAACACAATGAACCCACGACCTTCTTCCAATCTTGGAACTCATCATATCGGTATACCAAAATATCTTTTGGAACATGCCAATCCTGCATAAGTCTTCGTGCTGATCGAATAAGATCCATATGCGGCAACTCATTATCTACTACAAAAAGGATATCAACATCCGAGTGTTCAGATGCTTGACCTCGTGCATAGGAACCAAACAGCCAAGCCTCTCTTGCATGTAACTTCGTGGCTGCATTTAAGATATTTGTGTTAATTTCTTTAATATCTATCATCCCCATTGTGTTATATAACCCCCAATATATTTAACTGCACTTTTTAAAGCCTTTCCAATATCACCCTAAAACGTACTATATAACTCTTACCCTTCAACAGCCACAGGAATATCATGTCCATGCTCTTTTAACAAAGCATGACGCTTCGCCACTTTTAAATCTTCCGATACCATTTCTTCGCACATTTCCTGAACAGTAATTTCAGGAGTCCAGCCCAATTTCTCTTTGGCTTTGCTTGGGTCGCCCAACAGCGTCTCCACTTCAGCCGGGCGGAAGTAGCGCGGGTCAACCTGCACAATCACATCACCCACACTTAAAGCAGGAGCCTTATCGCCTTCAATAGCCATCACAACAGCCTTTTCTTCCAGACCTTCGCCTTCAAATGTGATTGTAATTCCAAGCTCTGCTGCCGACCATGCAATAAATTGACGCACCGAATACTGTACACCTGTGGCAATCACAAAGTCATCCGGCTTATCTTGCTGTAACATCATCCATTGCATACGTACATAGTCTTTAGCATGCCCCCAATCACGCAATGCATTCATATTCCCCATGTATAAACACGATTCCAAACCTTGCGCAATATTTGCCAGACCGCGGGTAATTTTACGTGTTACAAACGTCTCCCCTCGACGCGGTGATTCATGGTTAAACAAAATACCATTGCAAGCATACATACCATACGATTCACGATAATTCACTACAATCCAATAGGCATACATTTTTGCTACAGCATAGGGAGAACGCGGATAAAATGGCGTGGTTTCTTTTTGCGGAATTTCTTGCACTTCACCAAACAACTCCGATGTGGATGCCTGATAAAACTTCACCTTCTTTTCCATGCCCAACAAACGAATCGCTTCAAGCAATCGCAAAGTGCCCAAGGCATCGACATCTGCTGTATATTCTGGTGATTCAAAGCTTACTGCTACATGTGATTGCGCACCAAGGTTGTAAACTTCATCAGGCCGCACCTCTTGAATGATCCGCGTTAAATTCGAAGAATCACTCAAATCACCATAGTGCAATACAAAGTTTTTATGCTCAACATGCGGGTCTTGATAAATATGGTCAACACGCTGTGTATTCAATGATGATGCACGGCGTTTAATACCATGTACCTCATACCCCTTTTCTAAAAGAAACTCAGCCAAATATGAACCATCTTGACCTGTAATACCTGTAATCAATGCTGTTTTTTTCACCTTATTCTCCAAGCACTTATTCGATGATTTCCACAAATGAATTTCATATTTTCAATCTACTCTACTGTACAAAGCTCATCCCTCAAGTAGGTTATCATACCTGTCAAAAGAAGGCGACACTATAGCATTAGTTTAATCAACAAAAATAAGAAAGCGCGGCAAGCCGCGCTTTCGTAATATATCAATAAATATTTCAGCTATTTAGCTTTCATCTTTATCATTTTTCTTGTTTTTTTTAGCATCTTGCTTTTTATGCTTTGACTTTGAAACTCTCAATTTATCTTTGATTTTTTCCAGCCTCTTCTTGCCTATGCCTTTCACATGCGTCAAATCTTTTACCGATTTAAATTTACCATGCTCTTTACGATAAGCGATAATCGCAGCCGCTGTCTTTTTACCAACACCATCTAAGCTTTGAAGTTGTGCCGCTGAAGCTGTATTCAAATTAATTTTCTCATCCGCATAGGCAGAACCTGTCAGCATCAAAAAAAGCAACATCAACGATGTCATTATTATTTTCATATTCATTTTAACCTCCAGTTAAACTCTCCCCTCCCGATACAATACTACAAAAAGGTATAGCCTTCAAGAATAGCCACTATCCTTATGCCTTAGACATGATTCAAAAGCGGGTCTGTTTTACCTAAAGCCTTAAAACCAGCCTCTCTAAACAAACATGAATCACAATGTCCACATGGCATACCGCACTCATCTGGATCATAGCATGACCGTGTTAGAGCATAATCCACACCCAATTTTAATCCCATGGCAATAATCTCTGATTTATCCAGATGAATTAACGGCGCAACCACTTCCAACTCGCCACCTTCTGCACCCGATTTAGTCCCCAACAAAGCCGTTTGCGTAAAAGCATTTAAAAAATCTTCTCTGCAATCTGGGTAGCCTGAATAATCCACTACATTCGCACCAATCACTATTTTTTCTGCTCCCACAGTCTCTGCCAAACCTGCAGCCAAGGATAAAAATACCAAGTTTCGTGCAGGCACATAGGTAATCGGAATGATATCACTTTCAGCTTCATCTTTTGGCACTTCCAAATCACTGGTTAAAGCAGAACCTCCAATCACAGGCAAACTCACACGAATTACCCTATGATCTTCAATCCCATAAAATGCAGCAATTCGATCTGATGCTTGCAATTCGATACGATGGCGTTGCCCATAATCAAAAGCCAATGTACTGCAATCCCAACCCTTCTCTTTGATTGCCCATGCCAATGCTGTGGCCGAATCCAAACCGCCAGATAATAATACCACAGCTTTGTATTGCTTCTGCAATGTATCAGACACCTTTTGCCTCCGCACCCCAAATCACTTTGTGCATTTGCAACTGCATACGCACAGGCAATCTATCTTCTAATATCCAAGCTGATAAATCGGATGAGGTCAATTTTCCCCAGCACGGTGATAATAAAATAGTTGCAGATGTATCATGCAACCGTTGCTCAATCACCTGTTTGCACCATTCATAATCGCGCCGCGATGCAAGCACAAACTTTATTTCATCATGCTTGTATAAATACTGTAGATTCTCCCAACGGTTACGTTTCTCTTCACCACTATCGGGCGTTTTTAAATCCATTACTTTCCGTACCATTTGCGGAACAGGTTTTACATCCAGCGCGCCTGATGTTTCAAGCTGCACAATCACATCAAGCTCTAACAACCCTAGCAATAAATCAATACAGCTCTTTTGTGCAAGTGGCTCACCACCTGTAACCAAAACCAGCGGGTTACCCATGTCTTTGACTTGTGCAATCACATGAGCAATAGACATAGCTCGACCGCTATCAAAAGGAATCGCCTGCTCGGTATCACAATAATGACAGCTCAGCGGACAGCCTGCCAACCGCACAAAAGTGCATGGCATGCCAGCCAAAGTGCTCTCACCTTGGATGCTCTGATAAATTTCGTGAATGTTAATCATATTCACCAATGTCTTTTGTTATTTTAGCCTGCTTTAAGTTCTAATAAACGTACGCGTGCACGTTCAGCAGCTTTTGATTCTGGATATTCATCAATCAAACGCTGCAATACCGCCTTAGCATCACCAGTTCGTTTCCCTTCTTGATAGGCCAAAGCTAATTTCAAAAGTCCTGCCTGATATTTACTACTCTTAGGATAATTTTTAACCAACGATTGAAATACAGGTACTGATGCTAAAAACTCACCTTTTGCCAATAGACTTTCGCCCAGCCAATAATAAGCTTGATCGGCATACTCCCCTTTGGGATAATCATCTAAAAATGCTTTGAAAGCATCAGCAGCTTCATCATAACGACCACTTTTCAATGCTAAATATGCTGCGGTGTAACTCTCTTTTTCTTTGTCTGCCTCATCCACAGCAGCCTTGGATGCAGTTTGCTGAATCTTTGTTTGTAAACGATCAATTTTAGCTGTGAGTGCTTTTTTGCTTGCATCACGTTTTTTTGAGGCCTTATGTCGAACAACTGCTTTTGATTTCTGATGTCTTTTTTTACTTTTTAAACTGGTTAATGTTGCTGTCATCGCTTCGATAGAAGCGTCTTGTTTTGCCACAGTTTTTTCAAGTTCCAACACACGCGCATCCAATAAGCTCAAACGCTCTTGTGTACTGGTTTGATTTTTCTGAAGTTCCTGCAAAGACTCCATGACCAAGTCTTTTTGATCCTGATTATTTACATCCTCTTTTCCCGCACAGCCCGATAGAAGCATTAAGGCTATCAAAGCAGGCACGAAAAAAGCAGCCATCGGTTTTTCCGATGGCTGCTTATGATTCAATACCTGAATGTTTTTAACGACTAACAATGTCCGCATGACGGTTTTGAGCCCAACATGCTTCACCAGTACCTGTACAAGCTGGGCGCTCTTCGCCAAATGAAACCGTATCAATACGACTTGCGCTTACACCATGTGCAACCAAATAGTCTTTTACGCTATCTGCACGTTGTTGACCCAATGCCAAGTTATATTCACGGCTACCACGCTGATCACAATTACCTTCAACCGTTACTCTCACACCACCATGACCATTCAACCATGCTGCATAAGCATCCAATGTCGCGCTTCCTGCTGCATCCAAAGCAGAGCTATCAAATGCAAAGTAAACTGAGTTTGTTGAGGGTTTAGAAGCCGTAGATTTTACAGCATGTGTGCTCGCGCCATGGGTATTCGAACCATGTCCACCCGATGAAGTTGAGCTTACTTCATGTTTTGCACAACCCGCAGCCATCAAACCAAAAGCTGCCAAGCCTACAAGTAATAATTTGTTTAATTTCATTCATTCCTCCCTAAAATTTCGTCCAAAAGTCGGCTATATTGAACAACATTTTTTCAGCCCTGTCCAGTATCAGCTTATTGTCTTGACCATGCAGGGTCTGATGCGTCCTGATTTGCCGCGGTAATCGCTTCAGGTTTTCCACCCCAACTGGGTACACGATAAATACGTCTCACACCATGATCTTCAGCCGAATAAAGCAACATTTGCCCATTGGGAGACCATGTAGGTGATTCAATCGTCTTACCTGTAGCTAAATAACGTAAACCACTTCCATCCACATGTACTGTCGCCAGAGCATATTCCCATTTCTTCTTGGTGATAAAAGCAATTCTATCACCTTTGGGTGACCATACAGGCGATGTGTTATATGATGCTTCCAAGCTAATACGTTGAGCTTTTCCACCATTTATAGGTTTACGATAAATCTGTGGTGAACCCGAACGACTACTGGCAAAAGCAATCCATTTTCCATCCGCAGACCATGTGGG
>Ga0256829_1002321_pt1 | contig 14309 bp, 16 predicted proteins | sample 131447metaG_FD_185979 | JGI IMG/M metagenome (GOLD analysis project Ga0256829, IMG submission 185979) | Hydrothermal vent microbial communities from Lau Basin, Pacific Ocean - 131-447 | ecosystem: Environmental > Aquatic > Marine > Hydrothermal vents | place: Pacific Ocean: Lau Basin | collected...
CCAAACACCTCGGCATAGGCAGGTCAACAGCTTACAAGGTGATCAGAAACGCCACACAGTAACCCGTGTTCAGGATCCGTTCTCCCTTAGCGTGGTTTTACGAAGAAACCTTCCGATGGGGCCAGATGGTGGGCGTGTTTGCTGAGTTCGAGCGCGAGATGATCCGGGAACGCACCCGCGCCGGTCTGGAGCGCGCGCGCAAGAAAGGACGCCACCCTGGGCGGAAGCCCAAGCTTTCCGACGACCAGCGCCGGGAAATCCGCGACATGGTGCGATCCGGCAAGCGGACGGAGGCAGAGGCGGCGCGCCTCTTTGGTGTTCACCGCTCAACAGTCAGCCGCGTCATGCGGGAGGCCTCCGATGCAGCAGCTTGAGCTGTTTCCCGAGGATATCCGTATCGAGCGCATTGACCACGAGGCCAATATGTATCGCTTCTATCGGCTGCGGCTCATGCCCGACTTGTTCGGCGGCGTCTCGCTCCTGCGGGAATGGGGCCGCATCGGCACCCAGGGACGGCATCGGATCGAGCTGTTCGAAGATGCGGGCCGTGCGGCCAACGCTATGACCACGCTCTATCGGGCGAAACAGAAGCGTGGGTATCGGCTCGCAAGGTGAACCAGGGCCAAAAAGTTTGGCCCCCCCTACCCCGCTGCGCGCTCCAGAACTTCTTCGGCCCATTGATTGAGACTTTTGCCCGACAGCTCGGCCGCCAGCGCTGCCTTGCGATGCACTTCAGGATCGACGCGGAACATCACTTGACCGGAGAAAGCCTTCTGAGGTTCCTTGCCGATCTTCGCGCAGGTTTCGATGTAGTCTTCCACGGCTTCATGGAAGGCATCCCGGAGGGCTTCGACCGTATCTGCATGGAAGCCGACACCATCACGGATACCGGCAAGACGCCCGGTGAAGATGCCATCTTCGTCGTCATACTCGATGCGGGCCGAGTAACCCTTATAGGTCATGATATTCGTCATGGTCTTACTCCGATCCGTTCCAGAAACGCGCGGGCAGCGCGTACCTGATAGCGTTTAGCCTCTTTGGCTGGGTGCGGACGGTGGAACGTCTCGACCTCACCATCCTTCTCGAACCTGACCCGCGAACCGCGCCCCTCGATCACCTGCGCACCGGCAGCGACAAGCAGGCGTTCGATTGCCAACCATTCGACAGTGCCAGACACGGGGTCGGTGAAGACAATTGCCAGAGTCTTGCGGTGCTTGCTGTTCATCAGGCTATGTAGCATATGCTTGCATATTTCGCAAGCATTACCGCACCGCCGCCAACGGATGCTGAAAGCATCGCTAACGTTAGAGTTATAAATAACTCTAACGTTGCTGTTGTTGTTAATGTTGACTTTATCGTTAATGTTGGCTTTGATGTGTCCATGCATGTAATCACCTTTGCAAACCCGAAAGGCGGGTCGGGGAAAACGACATCCGCCATCCTTCTGGCTGAACAGATCGCCCTGTCGGGTGGCCGGGTATCCATTCTCGATCTTGATCCGAACGCCAACATTCTTGCGTGGTCTGAAGGCAGGCGGGCGGAAGGTCGCGATGTGCCTTTCTCAGTTCATGCACGTCCGCAGGCCGAGGATACGGTGGAGCTGATTGATCAGCTTGCCGACGAAGCGGATTACCTGATCATCGACCTCGAAGGGTCGAAAGATCAGGTTGTCACCTTCGCACTTTCCCGGACGGACCTTTGCGTCATTCCGCTCGATGGCTCACCCATGGAGGCCCGACAGGCAGCAGCGGCCGTTCGGTTAGTGCAGACCACATCCAATATGATCCGCTCACCGATAGGGTATTCGCTGCTCTTTACGCGAACAAACGCAGCATTTCAGACGACGGACGAGCGCGACGTGCGGCAAGAGATGGAGATAAACAACATCCCGACATTGCCGATCCGCATTGCAAAACGCGCGCCCTACACCCGCATCTTCCGTGACGGAGTGTTGCTGGCGGAATTGCCGGGCATCGTTGCGAAAGAACACGAAGGGAAGGCAGCATCTGCCACCGAAAAGGCCATGAAACAGGTCGCGGGGGCCATCGAGAACGCCCGAGACTATGCCCAGGCCGTAATTCACACCCTCACGAAAGAGAGGGCGGCATGAGCAAGTATGGCTTTGGAGGAGGCATCGAGCTTCCTCAGCCTTCGAAGGCTTCCAAAGCGCGGCCCAAAGTTGAGCCGGATTCGGTCGAGAAAGCCGTTGAGGCCGGGAAATCTCTGGGATTTGTCAGCCGGGAAGGTTCCACTAGGCTAAAGCCGGGTCCAAAGCGCAAGGAAGCTCAGGACAAGGTTTCAATCCCTGGCCCTAAGCGTGTCGTCGATGAGTTTCGGGCTTTCTGCCAGGAGCGCAACATCACGCTTTGGCAAGGCCTTGAGTTGCTGCTGTCAGAGAAGCGAGGCGGTTCCGATTAGGGCCTGCCGCGTCTCTCGAAAACCTTCTTGCAGAACCCGATGAAGGCGGCGTTGGGGTTGCGAGGCGGTTCCGTCATCCATTCCCGCCATTCCTGTTCGAGAACATACACGTCCCATCCAGGCGCTACCTGCCGGGCATCGTGGTACGCTTCCGGGTCGAGCCGGACATGCGACAGGGCAGGGGCGGCGGTCACAGTTTGATCGCTGCGCCGGTTGGTGAATACCACCATGTCGTCTTCCAGCCGCACGGCATAGTCGGGCATATGGGTATGTTGCCTGTCCTGCCGCACGATATTCGTGACAAGGCGGCGAAATTCTTTTTCGGTGGAGCTGGAGCCGCACTTGGCTTGCAGTTTCGCCAGCCCGATTTTCCATTCCTTCTTCGCGCCACAGTGCTTGCGAGCAAGCTCGTAGATGCGCCGCTCCAACGGCTTGCGCAGGCGGAAGTAGTCGCGGTGCAGGGTCAGAACTTCACGATGCCTGATGGCATTGAATACCCAGTCCGAAAGCCTGATCTCCACTTCGTGCATCCGCCCGTCGCGTGTCTCCCGGACGATCCTGAACCGGTCGATCAGCCCGAAACCATCAAACTCTTCTTTGCCCCCGGTAATCAGATTGGTGGTAATCATCGTGCCTTGCAGGCGCTCCAGGGCGGCCCTGAGCTGTTCATAGCCCCGTCCGTCCGTTCCACGGTTTGTGGCCTTCAGCAGGTCGTAAGCTCGAAAGCGAATGATCGGGCTGACCTCCCGTTCCTCATTCAACGCTGCAATGCACTGACTGATGCAATAGATCAGCACATCCCGATCATGGACCGTAGCCAGCCCCTTCATCGACGGGGTGATCTCAACGAAATTTGGCCCGCTTTCGTAACGGCGAATATGTCTGTCAGGCTTTGTTGAAATCGAGAAAATCGGATGCTCCATGGACGCCATGTCGCCCTTGGGCGCAGCATCAAAGATGTCGCAGACAAAGAAGTCTGCCTGCTGCATCCGATCCGGCAAAAGCGGAGACCGTGAATTCGTGTTATCACCCACCATCTGCCAACCTTCGTGCTATCACCCACCGGGGTCAAGAGATTCGTGCTTTTACACACCGATTTTCGTGCTATCACCCACCATCTTTCGTGCTTTTACACACCGAGCACCAAAAAAACAACTGTTATTTCAGTGAGTTAGACGCACCTATTTGAAGCGTAACACCATATTTAACACATATTTAACACCCAGCTTCGCAGCCTGAGCCGAACCGCTGGCCGCTTGGCCACCGAAGCCTCACACAAAAACGCCCCTCCACGTTTCGGCGGAAGGGCGCTCGGAGGTATCTCCGTTCACGGCCACCGGCGTCCCCGCCTGTACCGTGGGGCGATCCTATCACGGCATCTCTGTTCCACAAATATCCCGGTGGTGAATGCCCCTTCGGGGTAGAGGGGCAGAGCCTCCTGGCCGCCTGCGGCGGCCCAGATGCTAAGAAGAGGTCAGAGCGGCAGATCGAAGGCAGCGCCTTGCCATTCACCGCTGGTAGAACACACAGGCATCGACGCCGGTGGTTGTGGTGGTCCAGGAGGCCCCGAGGACAGCGCAGATGGAGGGGTTGCTGGCCATGAAGCGGGGAAGCGTGACAATCAGCACAAGGGCCAGAACGACAGCGCCCAGACCGAGCCAGGGCAGGCGGCTCTTGAAGCGGTCGAGCTTCTGTTCCCGTTCGCGGAGCTGGCGCAGGGCGTCCGATCTGTCCTCACCGGCCTTCTTCAGAACCTCCTGGGTATGGTTGGAGGCGCGGATCAGGTCGCTGGCGGTTTGGGTGATCCGGGTCAGGCTATCGCTGATCCTGCCGTCGATGGTGTCGCCGACGAGCTGGCCGTAATTCTCCGGGCTGGTCTGGGATCGCGCCGCGAAGGCGGCTTGTCGTGCTTCCGTCGCCGTTTTGGTCAGCCGGTCCATGGCGTCGGTCTGGGCATCGACGCGATCCGAGACCGACGCCAGCACGGTGCTGAGAAGATCGAGGGTTTCGCGCAGCTCGTCGTCTGAGAGCGGGGCAGGGGCGGCAGGCGTGTCTGACATGGGGTAAGGCTTTCGGATTATCTGGTTTCAGGCGTGAACAGCCCGGCAAATTCGGGATCGGCGTAGAAGCGCAGCTTCTGCGCCAGCGCCGAGGGCTGGCCCTGGACGCGCAGGAGCTGGCGTTCCGGTGGAAGCTGCATGATTTCATCGGGGGTCAGCAGATCGCGGCCCGTGAGGTTGTTTGAGAAGCTGGGGCCATCGCCGGGCTTGAAGCTGTCAGTCTGGAACCCGGCAGTTTCCTGGCCGATCATCTGGCTCAGCCATTTGGCCGTCTCGAAGTCATTCACCCCGAAGACCTGTTGCACCCCGGCATTGGCAATGAAGGTGCCAGCGCGGTCGCCATAGAGGTCTTTGAGCTGGCTCATATCCTGCAAGATCGGCCAGAGCTGAAGCCCATAGCCCGCCATCAGCCCCATGGCGCGCTCTACGGCCTCCAGACGGCCCAGAGCGGCGAACTCATCGAGCAGGAACAGGGTGGGGGAAGAAAGCCGCTGAGACGCGTGCTGAGCGCCTGTGGTGGTCGTCAGGGTCTCAGCGTCCCGAGCGATGTCCTGGAGGGCCTGAGAGACCAGAAGGCGCAGCCAACGGCTGTAGGCGTCCATCCGGTTGGGCGGCAGAACCAGAAAGACAGATGTGATCCGGTGGCGGAGATCGGAGAACGCGAAGTCCGACCGCGCGAGGCACTTTGCGATCCGGGGCGAGTCCAGAAAATGAGTGTGCCGCTGCGCGTTGGACAGGACCGAGGCGGCTTCCCGGTCTGCTTTCCCGAGGAAGCGGTTGGCGGCGCGGGCAATCAGCCCGCCTGCCTCGTCGCTGTCCTGCATCAGCTCCAACAACGCCCGGAGTTTCTCCGGGGGCAGGGTGAGATATTCCCGGACGGTGGCGAGGGACCGGCGGTCGCGATCTTCGTGGCAGACACAGAACATGATCAGCCCGCCGAGGATGGCCTTGGCCTCCTCGTTCCAGTGCGCTTCCGTCACCTGTCCCGGCGGGTCCATGACCAGCGCCTCGGTCAGGGAGGCGGCATCCTCGCCCAGATCGAGGCTGTCCGGTGTCAGCCGGTCGAGCGGGTTGTAAGCGGCGGAGGGATGACCGCTGACCTCAAACGGATCGAGGACGTGAACCGTCCCGAACCGTTGCCGGGCCTCGCCTGCGATCCGCGCGTTCTCGCCCTTGGGATCGATCACCAGAACGGAGCGTTCCGCCGCCAGCAGGTTCGGGATCACGGTGCCGACACCTTTCCCGGCGCGCGTCGGGGCAAGGGTGATCAGATGGGCGGGACCGTCATAGCGCAGGAGCTGACCTGTGCCGGGATTGCGCCCGATCAGAAGACCGTCGCCTCCCTGGTGTTTCTTCAGCTCCTTTCGGCTGGCGAAGCGGGCCGAGCCGTGACTGTCGCCGGTCAGCCCGAAGAAGGCATCCGCACCGGATTGCATCCGCCAATACTGGAACCCGAAAACCGCGCCGATGACGATGAAGGGACCGAAGACGATCCATTGCCAGGCACTCTGGCCCGGCTCCTGATCGAAGAAGGCGAAGATGAACGGAACAGCAATCAGCGTCCCCAGCATCGCACCGAAGGCCATGGCTCCGATCATCCACCCGAACATGATGGGGGTGGCGATCACCCGATAGAAGAACCGCGCCAAGCCCCCCATGAAGATCATCATTGAGCGCATTACCCGGACCCGTCAGGATCAGAGGGCAGGGCAGGGGAGCCACCCTCACCAGCAGCGGACGCGCCATCACCGACGGAACCCGCACCGTCCCATTCCGCAAAGGCCTTGCGGTCCTGGTCACGCGACAGGTTCCGGATCAGACGGTCCACCATGGCGGCCGCTCCGGAATCCCGTTCCGCCAGATCAAGCAGCGCACCCCCGAGGATGACCTTGCGCCTGGTGTCGAGCTTGCGCTGGCGCGTGGCTTCCCGATTGCGCAGGGCCTGAAGCCGGGCCTTGGCCTGGGCGTATCGCTTCTCGGCGCGTTCCAGCTCGGTCTCGGTCAAATCGGGAATCCTCTTTGAAGAAAGCGGGTGGCGAGGTATCTCTTGCCATGTCTACCGTAGGCGCGTACCCGTAGGCCTGTAAAGGACGAAGGGCGCACTTATGCAAACTCTCCACCTGCGGTTCCGAGCTTTGCGTGCGATCTCTTTGGGGCAGAGCCCCAGCCGATGGCAGACCCGTTCGATGCGGCGCGCATCGAAATGGGAGACGGCATCGCCTCTCCCAAACCCTCTACGACCAACCTGCGCGGTTGGAAGGCGTCTCGCAAGCGCGCCCGGAACGCCGGGTCCGACACCCCCTGTCGGCATCCCGTGCCCTATGTCCGGGGCTGGATTGCCGGGGGTGCCGCGCTTGCGGACTGCGCGGAATGACAGTCACGGGCCTGTCCTTCCTTGCCGGGTTTGCCGGTGGCAAACCGCCGATGCGATCTACCAATCTCCCCAGCCTCTTGGTGGGCGGGAGATTGGTAGATCGCATCGGCAAGCCCGTGTCTCAACCGCCCCCTGGGCGGCCTCGTTCGGGCTGTCTTTTCCCCTCCGGCCCCAGCGTTCTGGAGCGCGGGCCTCCGGGAAAAAGTCGGCTGATCCGGTGGCCCATGTCGGGGCATGGGCCGGGGTCAGCAGCGGCGCGCGTCGAGGTCGTCTGCATCACGGTGCGGGGTAGGGCGATGGCCAGCTACCACCTCTCCGTGAAGACGATCAAACGCAGCGCCGGGCGCTCCGCCACGGCGGCGGCCGCCTATCGTGTCGGCGAGCGCATCGAGTGTCAGCGCGAAGGTCGCATCCACGATTACACCCGCAAGCAGGGCATCGAGGAGACCTTCATCCTGGCCCCGAAGGACGCGCCGGACTGGGCACTGGACCGCTCGAAACTCTGGAACGAAGTCGAGGCCAGCGAGACCCGCCGCAACTCCGTCACCGCCCGCGAATGGGAGTTGGCCCTGCCGTCCGAGATCAGCGCCGAGGACCGCTCACAGATCACCCGCGACTTCGCCCAGGAGCTGGTCAGCCGCTACGGCGTGGCCGTCGATGTGGCGATCCACGCGCCTCATCGTGAGGGAGATCAGCGCAACCACCATGCCCACGTCCTGACTTCGACCCGCAAGCTGGAGCCGGAGGGCTTCACCGCCAAGACCCGTGTGCTCGATTCCGCGAAGACCGGAGGCGTCGAGATCGAGCAGATGCGCGGTGTCTGGGCCGATCTACAGAACCGCGCGCTTGAGCGGGCAGGGGAGGTTGAGAGGGTTGAACACCGGTCGCTCGAAGCGCAGCGCGAGGCGGCGCTGGAGCGGGGCGACGATCTGACGGCCGAGGAGCTGGACCGCGACCCGGAGCTGAAGCTGGGACCGGCGGCGAACTCCATGGAGCGGCGCGCAAAGGCGATGGCCGAACGCCAGGGCCGGGAATATGTCCCAGTTACCGAGCGCGGGGCCGTGGTCCACGCCGCGCGCCAGGCCCGTGCCGCGTTCCGTGAGCTGCGCGAACGCCTGGACATCGCACGGGAGACTTACGGGGCCGAGCGGGACGCCGGGCAGGGGCGTGTCTCGGCCGGTCTGGCCGCGCTCAGGGCCGCGGCTGCGAAAGAGCGCGGCGACCGGGCCGGGCCGAAGGACTTGCGCGAGAGGCTGGCGCGGGTCGTCGGACGGTCAGAGGACCGGGACGATGCGCCGAAACCGGAAGGCCGCAATTATGCGCGTGAGCGGCTGAAGGAGATCATGGATAAGGACGCGGGCCGCGACGGCCAGGCGGCGGTTCACAAGCTGGACGGGCACAGCGATCCCGAGCTTGGAAATGTCGCCGGGCGCGAGGCGCGCAAGCCGTCTGTGAACGAGCGTCTGAAGGACGTGCTGAACAAGCCGCGCGAAAAGCTGGAGATCGAGGACGAGCCGAAGCACGAGCGGGAGGTCGAGATCGAGAACACGCGGGACTTGGATCATGGCGAAGGGCATGGTCTTTAGGGTGACGTAGTGGTTTCGCCAGGACCGTTGCTCAAAAGTCATTGCACAACTGGCGGCAAGGCTTTAAGTGGCAGAGTATGAGGCATTTTTCCGCGATCAGTGCTGCCAAAACTGGTTTGGCAATTCTGCTTGTTGCAGCCCTCACTTTCAGTCTTTCAACGATTGAGGCCCACTTGACTGAATCCGGGGCAACCGGCGTGGAAAAAGTCATTGTCGCTGCCGATGAGATCGAACTCGGTCAAGCTGTTCAGCTCAAAGGAAACAGTGACGCCCTTGGCGGAGCTGATAAAACGGCTCATCTCTCTGGTGATTGCCATGTTCACATCCTTGGGTCGAAATCGGTTAGATTGACCAGCGTTGCGCCGTCAGAAAGCCGTTTGCGGTCATGGTCTGACAGTCAAATCGCCCTTGCTTTGCTCCACGGATTTTATCGACCACCCCGAGCCTAATTGCCCTGGTGACCAAGGGATCTTTTGCAAATCCGGGTGAGCGTCGGATTTGCAGCAATTCCTGGCCGATTTACCAGGCAAAGCTTTAGATCTGTGCATGTGGCTGAAATCCTTGCGATCGAGTTGATTCTGGCACCCCAGAATAATCTAGGGCTCGCGTGACAACCCCAACCTCTGCCCAAACATTGGAGCAAGAAATGAAAAAATACACAAAGGTAACACCTACAATTTTGCTGCTGATGAGCATGATGCTTTTTGCAGCGATCACCGCCCCTGTCAGTGCTGCGGAAGACTCTGCAGTGCTCAACACAACTGCCGCAGCAGTGGTGAAGAACGATGATGAGCCTGAGGCGGATGACCATGATCATGAGGCGGAAAGTATGGCGGCGACAGATGGCGACGATCACGCCGGAGAGGATGCACACGGCGACGATCACGCCGGAGAGGACGCACATGGCGACGATCACGCCGGAGAGGACGCACAAGGCGACGTCGTCAGAATGGCGTCTGAAGTGGCGCAGGCCGCCGGAATCGTTCTTGAACAGGCCGAGTCGGGAGCGTTGGGCGAATCCTTGAGCCTGCCAGCGGAAATCCGCTTTGACGCAAACCGGGTGGCGAACGTATCACCCAGGGTGACCGGCGTTGTCGACAAGCTGTTTGCAGGCGAAGGCGACAAGGTCGCTGTCGGGGACACGCTCGCGCTGATCACAAGCCGCGAACTTGCCGAACTGAAAGCGCAATGGCTCATTGCTGAAACAAGAAGATCACTGGCATCTCAAGCGCTGGCACGTGCGGAAAGTCTCTGGTCTCAAAAGATCACATCGGAAGCAGGCGTTCAGACGGCCCGCGCTGAGCATGAAGCGGCCAAAGTCGAGAGCATTGCAGCGGAAACCGCGTTGCATGCTGTCGGAGTTGATCACGCAGACCTCAACGATATTGCTACGGCAGCCGATGGAAGTAATGCCAAAGCCTATCTGCTTTCGCCTGTGTCGGGGACGGTTATCCGGCGCACAATCTCTCTGGGGGAAACCGCGACCGCCGGGGATGCCACCACCACGGGACTTTTTACAATTGCCGACGACAGCGTGGTCTGGGCGGATGTTGCAGTCTTCAAACAGGATATTCCCCGTGTTCGCGCGGGAGCGCCAGTCGCGCTAAAGTCAGATGACGGCGATATCATCGCACAATCAACGGTAGCTTTCATTTTGCCGGTTATCGACGAGGGAACGCGTACAGCAACGGCACGTGTAATTGTCGATAACAGCGACAGGGTTTTGTCCCCGGGTCAATTTGTGATTGCAGATATCAGCGTCGGCAATGCCGCGGAGGTCCTGCGCGTGCCACAATCCGCCGTGCAACTGGTAGAGGATAGTCCGTCTGTTTTTGTCCCTGTTGAGGGTGGATTCGCACCACGCGCCGTGATGGTAGGAACAACCGCGGGCGGTTACGTGGAAATCAAAGCCGGCCTGGAAGAAGGCGAACTGTTCGTTTCTGACGGCGCCTTCACGCTCAAGGCTCAACTCGAAAAAGACGCCTTTGGCGATGGTCACGGGCATTAGGATATCTGATCATGACTGATTTCATGCACCGCATCGCCGGTGGCTGGCTTTTGGCAGCCATTGCGGCGTTTGCAATGACGGTCGGCGGTCTGTTTGCATTCCGCGCTCTGCCTGTCGATGCCTTCCCGGATGTAACGCCGTCACTGGTTCAGGTTTTCACCGAAACCGAAGGGCTCGCCCCTGAGGAAGTTGAACGTTACGTGACCTACCCCATCGAAACAGCCATGTCGGGGCTGCCAAAGCTCAAGAACATGCGATCTGTATCGAATTTCGGACTGTCGGTCGTGAACATCTATTTCGAAGACGGCACAGATGTCTATTTCGCCCGCCAAGTCGTCGGCGAACGGCTGGCCGAGGCGCGCGGCAATATTCCTGATGGGTTCGGTGATCCGCAAATGGGACCGATTTCGACCGGTCTCGGCATTATCCTGTATTTCCGCCTGGAAGATGACACCGGCGAGCGCGATCTCGTTGAGATGCGCGAAATTCAGGACTGGATTATCAAGTATCAGTTGCAGACGGTGCCGGGCGTCACCGAGGTTTTGTCTCTGGGTGGATACGAAAAACAATACCAAGTCAGGCTCGATCCTGACGCGCTACTCGCCTATGACATCAAAATTCCCGACGTAATAGACGCGCTGGAACGCGGAAACAGGACAGAAGGGGCGCAGTTTATCGAGATCGGATCAGAGCAATATACGGTTCGCGGGGTGGGTCTGGCGCGGTCAATCGAAGACTTGGCAGAGACTGTCGTCAGCGTTGAAGACGGACGCGTTGTACGCGTGCGCGACCTTGGCAAACTTACGGTTGGCGGTGGCGTGCGGCAGGGTCTTGCCACCGCCAATGGCGAAGGAGAAGTGGTCGCGGGGCTGGTTCTGAAACTCTATGGCACCAACACATCCGATGTTATTGCACGAGTGCAGGAGCGGTTTGAGGAAATCAACTCAAGCCTGCCGGATGGTGTACACGCGGTACCTTATTATGATCAGGGCACGCTGGTAAACAAGGCCGCCGCAACTGTCACCACCGCATTGTGGCAGGGGGCCCTACTTGTGGGGGTGGTGGTGTTTGTTTTCCTGGGCGGTTGGCGACCCAGTCTGGTTGTGGTCATGTCGATCCCGTTTTCGGTGGGCTTTGCGTTTATCACGATGCACATGCTGGGTATCAGCGCCAATCTTATGTCGCTGGGGGGGGTGGCCATCGCCATCGGAATGATGGTGGACGGAGCGATTGTCATCGCTGAAAATGTCGACCGCGGCTTTCAGGAACAGAAGAATTCCGAGGACCCACGTACTCTTGTCGCCCGTTCTACCGCTGAGGTGATCGCGCCTTTGGTGGCCGCGGTTGCGGTTGTAATCATTGTATTCTTGCCATTGTTCTCGCTGCAAGGCGTCGAAGGCAAGACTTTCAGGCCCTTGGCTGCAGCGGCTGCACTCGCCATGACCGGATCACTTTTCTATGCGGGCCTGATTGCGCCTTCGATGGCCCTTTTGGTGATGCGCCGATCTGCCAAGGGCAATGCGGATCAACCCGGGCAGGTTGCGGTGATGGTCAGTCGCGTAGCTGGGTATTTCGTTCGCAATCGTTTTTTTGCAATCGTCTTGTGCGGTTTGCTTTTGGCAGCAGGCGGTTTTGCCGGGTCACGACTGGGCTCCGAGTTTACTCCATCGCTGGAGGAGGGCGACATTCTGATGCGGGTGACCATGGCCCCTTCCATTTCGCTTACCGAAGCGGCTGCAACCATAACCCGGGTGGAAAAAAGGCTGCTGAGAAATTTTCCTGAAATCAAATCCATCGTGACTCGCATCGGGCGCGGGGAGGTCGGTGCCCACGCTGACCCGACCAATAGCGCGGAAGCTTTTGTCGAACTGAAACCGGCCGATCAGTGGCGATCTGGCTTGTCAGCAGAAGGACTGCGCACCGCGATCTCGGAGGACTTGGAAAGCTTTCCCGGGATTGTCGTCAACATTGGCCAGCCTATCGCGATGTCCGTGGATGAACTACTGACCGGCACCCGCGCTGAACTGGCTGTCAAAATATTCGGGCCCGATTCCCAAATTCTGCTGGAAAAATCCCGGGACCTGCAGTCGCTGTTGCAGCAGGTGGATGGGGCGGCGGAGGTGCAGGCCGACCAGATCACGGGCGCGCCGCAACTCGTGGTGACGCTGGATCGGTCAGTCCTTGGTCGATACGGGCTTGATGTGGAAGACGCTCTGGATTCGCTTCGCGCAGCCGTTGGCGGCGCCGAAGCCGGGTCGCTGTTCGAGGGCGTGCGGCAGTTTCCGATCATGGTTCGCTTTGACGCACGCAGCCGCGACACGCCCGAGGCGATCAGCCGAATTATTCTGGAATCGCCTGTGGGAGCGCGCGTTCCACTTGAAACGGTGGCAAAAATCGAAACGGTGATCGGCCCGCGACAGATCACCCGTGAAGATGGTGAACGCTTCATTACGGTGCAATCCAATGTACGCGGCCGCGACATCGGTTCTTTCGTCGCCGAAGCACAGAAACTGACAGATGAGCAACTGGACCTGCCGCCGGGCTATCGCCTTGTCTGGGGCGGCCAGTTCGAACTTCAGCAGCAGGCAAACGCGCGCTTTGCAGTGGTCATTCCAATCACGCTCGGCATTGTGCTGCTTATCCTTCTGGTGACTTTCGGCCGCTTGAAATCCGCGATCCTCATCCTGTTGAACATCCCCTTGGCGCTAACTGGTGGAGCCCTGGCGCTCTGGATGACTGGGTTGCCGGTGTCAGTTCCGGCGACAGTCGGGTTTATCGCACTGTTTGGAATCGCATTGGGCAACGGAATGGTGCTCGTCAGCTTCATGGATGATTTCGCACGTGCTGGTCACAATCTGGATGCTTTGGCCATTGACGCCGCAGGCCTACGGGCGCGACCGGTTCTTATGACCGCCATGACAACCGCACTGGGGCTGGCACCCTTGCTCTTTGCTACCGGCGTTGGGGCTGAAGTCCAGCGACCGCTTGCCACGGTCGTGACCGGGGGGCTGGTTTCATCAACTGTATTGACATTGCTTGTTATGCCCGCTCTACACCGATGGTTTGCACCCAGACCAGGCGGGCATCATTCGCTCATCGAAGGGGACCACAAGCACGACACCGCGTCCGTTTCTGTGAAACAGGCTTAGATGTGCAGTCCCAGCATCTGGTGGATTAAGGTCAACAGCGAACCTGTCTGGCTCGAAAGTCCAGATTTGTAGTGTATTCGCAAGGGGTCAGTTGTGCAACACTCCCCTGCCCCACTGACGTGGCCAAGACCGCTGCCCGCTTGCGACCCAACAAACACAGTGCCATTTACCGTGAAAAGTGGCGTACCCTGCCCTGCCCCGCATTGTTGCAAATATATGTTGCGAATTAACTTGATTGAGCAACACGAAAGCGCAACACTGTTGGCATGCAGTTGGGCTATGCGAGAGTTTCGACAGACGACCAGGCGACGGCCGCGCAGCTCGATGCGTTGCGGGCCGCTGGTTGCGGACGTGTGTTCGAGGAGCGCGCGTCCGGTGGCCGATGGGATCGGCCAGAACTGCACCGCATGCTCGACCAGCTCCGCCAGGGCGATGTGGTCGTGGTCTGGAAGCTCGACCGGCTGTCACGCTCCCTGAAAGACCTTCTGTCCATCATGGAGAAGATCGACGCGGCCGGTGCCGGATTCCGGTCGCTGACAGAAGCCATCGACACGACCAGCCCCGCCGGGCGGATGATGATGCAGATGGGCCCCGTCGGAAGGTTTCTTCGTAAAACCACGCTAAGTGAGAACAATTAGCGAACCCGATCGCGAGCTTTCGTCTCGGTTTGGCCTGATGTTTAACGGTCGTGCAATTTTGCGCTCAGCGGCTCCG
>Ga0256829_1002322_pt1 | contig 14297 bp, 16 predicted proteins | sample 131447metaG_FD_185979 | JGI IMG/M metagenome (GOLD analysis project Ga0256829, IMG submission 185979) | Hydrothermal vent microbial communities from Lau Basin, Pacific Ocean - 131-447 | ecosystem: Environmental > Aquatic > Marine > Hydrothermal vents | place: Pacific Ocean: Lau Basin | collected...
AGATAATTAGCAAATTAGAGGTAGAATATCAGAGATTTTACCTTGTAATGATTTTTTTAAGCTCAAAAATTACTATAAGGAAAAATTAGTCACTTGGGTGGGTTTGAATTTGCAAGTGGCTCTATAATTAACCACTTTATTGATACATAAATTAATTTTAAATATTTCCTTACTTCGAAAAATGCTGATAATCCTTCACCCCTGACCAGTCACCGCCCCACTCCCAACCATACTTTTTAAATATCTTGGTAGCTTTATCATTCTGTAATAAAACTGCTTTATCTGCAACTGTATCTTGTTTATGTACACGTTTTCTATACTGTAGTGATACTTTATGTGCTATGCGTCCACTTCTTGAAATATAGGGGTTTTCTATAGAGTTGAGGTCTATGGCTTTGCCGTAAGAGTGTCTTGACCACTTCTTGCTCCCTGTAGCATTACGACAGTTAAAGGCAGAGGTGTTGTCTGCTTCTATGGACTGCCAGTCGTTGCCTTTATAGTCTGAGACAAGTTTCATTTTATGTATTGGGTAGCCTATAGTGTAGAGTTCATGAAAGATATCTACTACCTCATCTGCCACCTCTTTATGGACTATCATCTCGCCCATTTTTGTTTTACCTTCAAAACTTAGGTACTTTATGCGTAAGTACCGTAAATCTTGAAGCCCAACAGGACAACCTTGATGCCAAGAATTGCCTTGTATCATACGTTCTTTTATTGCAGGGGTGATAGTTGTTATGGTACTTGTAGCCAGGAGAGAAACAGTCAAAAAGAGACTTAGTGTCAATAGTTTTTTTATAATCATGATTAAATTATAACAAAAATATCTCACTTAGCCAACTCTTTGCTACGCATCCAAGTACCCAAGTATTTATAGAAAGATTAGAGAACATACTCCCATCTATCAAAAATCATAGAGATAGTTTTTACACTATCTCCTACGCTCACATTTATAACTCTATAACCATTTTTTACATATACTTTAATTTTCATAATTTAGCCTTCATATCTAATAATGCTACAATCATAATCCCTAAATTACAACTCATAATATTTATGTGTCTAATACATTATAAAATAAATTTGTCATATTTTTGTCAAATCCAAATTCAGATATAATCTAATTTATGAATACCTTACTATTTTTTACGAAAAGAGAAGACCGATACCTATGAATGCCTTTGCGATACAACTTACCAACGGATGTCTCATTTCAGACATCGAACAAGAAGATAAAAACACCTTCAAATTTTTACAAGATACTGATGCTGTAGAGGAAGTCGAAGGCTTATGGAAACTTCACTCACTCTACCGTGCAGGCAGACTCTATGTGGGAAAAGATGGTAGAGGTTATGTAGAAGCCGCCTTTAAAGAACAAAAAGACCTCCTCGTAGAACCAGACCATTTAGGCGATGCCAAACATGGAGATGAAGTCGTGGTCAAACGTATCATTGCCAGACGTGGACGAGCCAGTGGTAAGGTAGTCACTGTCATAGACAAAGCGCACCTCTTTACCATCGCTTACACACACCGTGATGAACAAGGAAACTTCAGCATTTTAAACATCCGTACCGGAGAACCTACACATGCAGTCATGGAAGGCATGGACTTAAAAGCCTTTAAGCTTGGCACTGTACTGAAAGTCGATATCGATGATGACAAAGTTTTGGAAGTCTTTGGACACTTGGGTGATGCCAGAGTCGATGAGAAAATCTCTTTAGCACTCTATCACAGAGAAGATGCCTTCCCTAGCGAATGTGTCACAGAGGCACTAGAGGTAGAACAAGATGTCGATAAAACTGAACACCCTGAGCGTGTAGACCTTACACACTTGGACTTTTGTACCATCGACCCTGTGACTGCCAAAGATTTCGATGATGCTATCTATTTTGATATGCAAGCCCATACACTTTACGTTGCCATTGCCGATGTAAGTCACTATGTACCCTACTTTACTGCCATAGATGTAGAGGCTAAGAAACGTGGCTTTACCACTTACCTGCCACACAAGTCTTTCCCTATGCTACCACGTGAACTGAGTGAAAATATCTGTTCACTCAAACCTCGTGTTGACAGACTTGCCTTTGTCGCCAAGATAGAACTTGACAGAAACACCCTCAAACCACTAAAAGAAGAGTTCTTTGAAGCCATTATCCACTCTAAACACCGTTTTAATTATGATGACATAGACAAAATTATAGACAACAACGGAAGCAAAGCTACGGGTAAAGTAAAAGAGATACTCACTTACTTGATGCCACTCTATGACATAACCAAAAGGCTACGAAAAGCGCGTCTTAAAGATGGTTTTGACTTTAGAAGTGAAGAGATGAAACTCAGCATAGATGCAGACCACCTACTCAAAGAGACAAGTATAGAAACAGGCACCCCTTCTCATTCTCTCATAGAAGAGTGTATGCTCTTAGCCAACCAGGCATCTGCAAAACGTTTCGAGGGAGATGGTGACAGCATCTTCCGTATCCATGAGCCTCCACAGCTCTCACGCATAGAGCAACTACTTACAGAACTTGCAGCCATAGGACTCTACGTGCAAGAGTACGAGGACTCTCCTTCACTGATACGTGCCATACAAAAAGAGGCTGACAAAATGGGCTTAGCCTCTGAGGTCGATGCGATGGTCATCAAGTCACTACGCCAAGCCTCTTACGCTGCGCACAATGTCGGACACTTTGGACTGGGCTTTAGCCACTACAGCCACTTTACCTCACCTATACGTAGATACTCCGACCTCATACTGCACAGGCTCATCAAAACACAACTACGCGAAGATGAAGAAGAGGCAAGCTATCTGCTTAGAAACATAGAACCTCTCTGTGCCAGAGTCTCTGAACTCGAACGTGAAGCTACCAAGTGTGAATGGGACTTTAGAGACCGTAAATTCGCACGCTGGGCAGAACAACACTTAGACGAAGTCTTTGAAGCAGAAGTCATAGAAGCAGGCGAAGCTGCAAAAGCCGTACTCTTAGGCGACATCAAAGGCATCACGGTAAACCTCCATGGCGATAATGTCATGCTTTTTGATAAAATACGTGTCAAGATAAGCGAAGTGAACATCGCTCAAGCGGTGATTATGACAGAACTTATAGAGAAATTGAGTAAAGAAGAGATGGAGTTGTAAAAATATGACAATTTGAAAGATTTTTTCTTCTTTCTCTTTTTTTCAGATAAACTTACACCATCAAATAACTAGAGGTACTATGTCTAATATACTAAAAGCATTTATAAATATTGTTAATAATTATCAGCAAAATATTTCTACTGTGACAAATGGCAACAATAGAGCCAATAATATGGGTGAAGGCTTAGAACACTATATTCAAAATATATTTGCATCTACACACAATATGACAGATGAAACACTACGTTTAGAGGAGTTTTCAAAGATATACTCTTATCAAGGAAACAAAAATAATCCACCTGACCTAATGCTTAAAAATTCTGATGCCATTGAAATTAAGAAATTAGAATCTAAAAATTCCGCTATAGCTTTAAATAGCTCTTACCCAAAAGCAAAATTATATGCCGATAGTCCAATGATAACCAAGGCTTGCAAAGCTTGTGAATCTTGGATAGAAAAAGATATGCTTTATACTATTGGCTATACTCAAAAGACAACACTTAAATCATTATGGCTTGTCTATGGGGATTGCTTTTGTGCAGATAAAGCGACTTATGAACGTATAAAAAATACCATTTCAGAGGGCATAAACACTATTCCAAATGTTGAATTTACAGAAACAAAAGAGCTAGGTAAAGTTAAAAAAGTTGACCCTCTTGGTATCACAGATTTACGCATACGTGGTATGTGGCATATTGACAATCCGAATAAAACTTTTTCCTATATCTATGAGTATGATGAAAAGGCAGAATTTCAATGTATTGTACTTTTACAAAAAGAAAAATATTACACTTTGCCAGATGCAGATAAAGAAGCTATTGAAGCATTAAACAATGACAAGATTAGTGTAAAAGATGTTAAAATAAAAAATCCTAATAACCCTGTACAACTTGTAGATGCGAAGTTATTAGTATTTAAGGTGTAAAGATGAATATAATCTCTCTCTTCTCTGGTGCAGGCGGCTTAGACTTAGGCTTTGAAAAAGCTGGATTCAATACCATTTGGGCAAATGAATACGACAAAGACATCTGGGAAACTTATGAGAAAAACTTTCCACATACTAAGTTAGATAGACGAAGTATTACCAAAATACCATCCAATGAAATACCTGAAACTCTAGGTATCATCGGTGGACCGCCATGTCAAAGTTGGAGTGAGGCAGGAAGTCTCAGAGGTATAGATGACCATAGAGGACAACTCTTTTTTGAATTTATACGACTCTTAAAAGATAAAAAACCTCTTTTCTTTCTAGCTGAAAATGTCTCTGGTATGTTGGCTACACGACATAAAGATGCACTCGAAAATATCAAGACACTTTTTAAAGAGAGTGGATACAAACTTTCATTTAAGATGCTTAATGCCCATGATTTTAAAGTACCGCAAGATAGAAAACGTGTTTTCTTTGTAGGATACAGAGAAGACTTAAATATGGAATTTGAATTTCCAGTTGGTTTTGATAAAAAACGTTATCTAAAAGATGTTATTTGGGACATTAAAGACAGTGCACTCCCTGCAAAAGAAAAAAACTATACCAATGGTGACACATGTACATTGGATAACCACGAATACGCTATAGGTACATTTTCTAGTATGTTCATGTCACGTAACCGTGTACGTTCTTGGGAAGAACCATCCTTTACCATACAAGCAGGGGGAAGACATGCTCCTATACACCCACAAGCACCAAAAATGCAATTTGTAGAACAAAATAAACGTATTTTTGTCCCCACAAAAGAGCATCTATACAGAAGACTTTCTGTGCGGGAGTGTGCAAGAATTCAAACATTCCCAGATACACACAAGTTTTATTATAAAAATGTCATGGCTGGATACAAAATGGTAGGTAATGCCGTACCTTCTTATTTAGGCTACTATCTTGCACAAAAAATCATGGAAGATATGCAAAGTTTAGGGCTTACACAAAAGGCAGCCTCCTAATGTACCAAAGAGAATTTGACCAACGCCTACGCCAATCACTCCCTAAAGCTGTTCTGTTTTATGGTGAAAATGACTATATGGTGGACCATTACATCGACAGTTACATTAAACAACTCGATGCAAAAGACTCTATGCTTTCTCTGTACCATGATGAATGGAATTTTGAACAGGCGAAAAACTTTTTGTCTCAAACCTCACTCTTTGGGGGCACAAATCTTGTAGTGATCAAACATGAGAAGAAGATACCCAAAAAAGAGCTCGATGTACTCGTAGAACTGGCAAACAAAAATCCTGATAACTACTTTCTTTATGGCTACGCTGGAGCGGCTAAAGATGCACGTTCTATGCAGGCTGCGTTTACAGACAAAAAAGGTGGAGTGTGGGTACGGTTTTTTGAACCTAACATTCGAGATGGCATTGCTGTCCTTCAGCAAAAAGCCCAACAGATACAGCTGGACATAGACCACTATGCCCTGCAACACCTCATGCTTGTACTCAACAATAACCTCTCACTCTGTGCCAATGAACTGGATAAACTAGCCATACTCGGCACCAAAGTCACAGGCAAAGACATAGACAGACTTGTCTACTCAACTGCACCACTGGCAACAGAACAGTTACTCATAGATCTTTTTAACAAAAAACCAATTACCGATACCATAACCAAACTGCTAGACATCGGCGAAGATGAAGCTTCTATACTTCGTTCTACACAGTATTTTGTAAACCAGATATTTTTATTTCACGCGTACATAAAACTGAACGGGCACGTAGACTCAGCAGCTATTTTAGGATACAAACTTCCTAAGCCTATAGAAGAACAAAAAGCACAGCTTGCATTGCGTGTGAAGTCTGCCTCTTTGCTGAAAATTTACGAACATTTGTTAGAGAGTGAATTAGCTATCAAAAAAGCTCCTAGCACGCAAAAAGAAGTCTTACTTTACAGTATGCTTATCAAACTTCAAGGGTATCTATAAGTTAATAATATACTAAGGTCATTTAGATATAATTACCGTTCCAAAATTCTTGCTCATTTTTGGACGAGTTGAAATACTGCTCGCATTTCTATGGGCTATTAAACCAAAAGGAAACATTATGACATGTTACGAAACACTGTTTGTAGTTAAACCTACACTGACAGACGAAGAGACTGCAGCACAGATTGCAAAAATCAAAGAAATCGTTGCTACCAACGGTGGTGAACTTCTTGCTACTAACGATATGGGTATGAGAAAACTTGCTTACCAAGTAGAAAAAAATGACAGAGGTTACTACACTGTTCTTCTTTATAAAGCTGAAGGTACACTTATCAACGAGCTTGAAAGAAACCTTAAGATTAACGAAGACGTTATCAAGTTTTTAACTGTTAAATATATGAAGCAAAAAGAGCTTACACAATTTAACAAACTTGTAGAAGCAGCAAACAAAAAAGCTGCGTCTGTAGTAGAAACTGCCCCAGTAGCTGAAGCTGCACCCGTTGCAGAAGAAACTGCACCAGCCGCTACATCAACAGAAGCGTAATTAAAAGCACTTAACAGGAGCAACCTTATGTACAACAAGATAATTTTAGCAGGAAACCTAACCAGAGATATTGAAGTTAGATATACACAAAGTGGAGCTGCCATTGGTAATACTGCCATCGCAACATCACGTAAATTTAAATCTCAAACCGGTGAGCAGAAAGAAGAAGTTCTTTTTGTTGACATCACATTCTTTGGTAGAACTGCTGAGATTGCCAACCAGTACTTACGTAAAGGTAGCAAAGTTTTAGTAGACGGAAGATTGAAGTTAGACCAGTGGACAGCACAAGATGGAAGTAAAAGAAGCAAGCACTCAGTGACTGTGGAAAACCTCCAAATGCTAGGAAGCAAAGATGAAGCAGCACCTATGGGTGGAAATGGATATAGTCAACAAGGAGGTTCTTCTTACGAAGCGCCTGCACAGCAACAAAACAGCTATAGCCAACCTGCACCATCTGCGCCAGCAGCAGCGCCACAACCAACGTCAAATATTCCAGAGATTGACATCAATGAAGATGAAATACCATTTTAGGAGAACACCATGGCAGAAAGAAGAAAGTTTAAAAAAAGATTTTGTAAATATTGTGAGCAAAAAGTTGAGTTTATCGACTATAAAGACCTAGCAGGTCTTAAATTTTCACTAAGTGAAAGATTTAAAATCATGCCTCGTCGTCTTACAGGTAACTGTAAACGTCACCAAGAGCTAGTAACAGTAGCTATCAAAAGAGCTAGACAAACAGCACTTATTCCATACATCGTAGATAGAAAGAATGTTGTAGAAAACCCTTTTGAGAATGTAAGATAATTATCTTATTGGTGCGATAGCACACCCCAAGGGTATTTCCGTTGGGCATCACACCACCCTACAATTTGGGTCGATATAGAATCGACCCCTACGCCTTTTTTAATACCACAAATGTTTTATCAGATTCTTCTAACTCATACAAATTAACCTCATCACTTACAAGCAATTCTAACTTAGAATACTTTACCAAATCATCAACTGTATGATAATACTGACGTATTGTCTCTTGTGATTTTTTGTAGCATGCATTCTCTTTTTCAAAGAGTGTAAACTCAGAGATATACTCACCCTCTTCATAGTCGCTATCTACCGTTAAAAAACGTTCCTCATCATCAACAATGAAAGAACCTACAGCTACATTTTCAAAACCATAGAGTGTATTGATATCACAAAGAAAAACACCACCATCATTAAGATGTTCATTTACACAGATGAAAAAACTTTCTAAAGCTTGAGGTGTAAGGTAATTCAGCATATCAAACACTGCTGTAATTACGTCATATTTCCCGTTTAACTCACAAAGGTCAACACACTCTGCATCTAAACCCATTTCAACAGTTTTAGATACCATGACAGGGCTTAAATCAATACCTTTAACTTGTGATATATCTAATGCTTGTTGCATCTGTATAAGGAAGTCTCCAGAGCCACAACCAACATCTAACAAGGTATCAAAATCTATGGTATTTAAAAAAAGAAGGTAGTGAGCGTAGAGGCGAGGAGCTGCCTCTTTTACGCCTAGTAAGTCCTCTACTTTGGCATAGAGGTCAAGAGAGTTAGAACTGTTAGGCATTTCTTTCTACAACTGCTTTGATTTTTTCATACAAAGAGAGTATCTCTTCTTTTTTAGCATAAAAACTATTTTTATTGGAGATAAGATGTGCCGAAGAGTCCATAATATCTTCAGCCACTTTGAGTCCATTTTCTCTCATGGTAGAACCAGTCTCTACAATGTCTACAATGGCATCTGCAAGTCCAACTAGAGGAGCTAGCTCTATAGAACCGTAAAGCTTTACCACTTCTACACCTACAGCTTTTTTGGCAAAGTAGTTTTTAGTGATATTTACCATTTTAGTAGCTACTTTAATGTTAGGACGTGACCAGTCAAGCTCATCTTCATTTTTAATACCAATGGCAACTTTACATTTACCCAACTGCATATCAAGAAGTTGGATAATGTCTAACTCTTTTTCTGTAATTACATCTAACCCAACCACACCAATATCTGCAGCACCATGCTCTACATAGGTTGGTACATCTTGGTTACGTACATTTAAAAAACGAAACTCACCCATATCGAGTATGAGTTCTCTACCTTCAAACTTAAATTCTCCACCAAATATCTCTGCAAATATCTCTAGGGTCTGTTCTGCGATTCTTCCTTTTGGAAGTGCTACTGTTAACATTCTTATTCCTTTGAGGTCAAGGCTTTAATTTTTTATTAAAAAATTCAACCCATGACCCCTAGTGCTTTTTGCATCCCTTGAAAAACCAGTGTTTCATCGTAAATAGCTTGATAAAAATAGCTTGATAAAAACTTTCCATCTCCACCTGTAAAGTAGAGTGTTTTTCCCTTACTATGTTTCTCTATGAGTGCTTTTATAGACGCGATTATACCATAGCTTATCTGCTCTTTTGTTGTAGTAGGCAGTTCTTCAAGCTTGAGTGCAATATCAAGTGAGATATCCAACACTGGGGAGATAGATTTATAACTCTGTAGATACGCCTTTATGCCAGGTAAAATAAACCCACCAACATACCTACCCGCTTCTACCACATCTACAGTAATGGCTGAACCTGCATCCACAAAGATGCCATCTTCATGACTTAAACAAAGTGCTTTTCTATCTACACCCATTGTCTCATACTCCCCTTCTATACCCATAGAAGAAGAGATATTCTTCCAACTTTTGATATGTTCTATCTTCTCTCCAAGTGTATGTTTCACAGAGATATAGCACATCTCGTTTTTGGCATATTTTTCTATAGCATCATCATAGCTAAGATGCTCCACTTCTTTACCATTATAAATGTGAAAATGTGTATTACCAATATCAGCCAAAAGTATATTAGTCATGATGCCAAACTTTCCATCCATTCTCCTCAAGTAGCGCCTTTGCTTTTGAACATAAAGGCGCTTCTATCCAGATATATTTCTTTGTAATTTTTGTCTTTTTATAGGCTTCCATCTTTTCGTGTAGTTGCATAAGTTGTTCCACTTCTTTACGTAAAACACGACTTTTTTTACTAAGCTTAATCATCATGCAGTAATAACTTTTTAAATCCACCCCAACATAGAGTGATACTTTTTTACGTGAACCCAAAGTCTTAGGTGCAATCTCTTCCAAAGATTTACAAATGATATTTTTACCATTCATTTTTTCAACTATCTCTTTCATGAGACTCCTTTTAGTGGATGATAACTGTTCATAGTATCTGCCAAATTCTGTTTCTGTATATGGGTATAAATCTGTGTTGTCTCAAGTGATGCATGACCTAACAACTCTTGAACCACACGCAAATCTGCCCCACCTATGATGAGAGAAGAGGCAAAGGAGTGGCGTAAGACATGAGGCGAGACTCCCAAATATTTCTTCACTATTTTATATGCCGAGATACGACTAAGCTGTTCGCCTCTATAGTTGAGCCAAAGATAAGGGCTTGACATAGACTGCTCTGACAGGTAACGCTCCAATGCCTGTGTTGCCACAGGAGCCAGAGGTACCACACGCTCCTTCTCACTTTTAGCAAAACGAATCTTAAGCCAGCCCTCTACGATGTCAGCACGTTGTGCTGAAAGTGCCTCTGATATACGACAACCACTGGCATATAAAAAAAGTATCAACGCATAATCACGCAAGCCCATAAGGTTACTTCTGTCTATCAGATTGAGCCCATCAAGTATCTCTTCATTGCTCACATATTTGGGAAGGTTTTTAGGGACTTTTGCCATGGGGATTTTAATCTTCTCATGTGTAAAGTCCTGCTTGTGACAGAAGGTGAAAAAAGCATTAATCGAAGAGAGTTTCCGATTAAGCGTACGTTTATTATCAAAACCAGCCAAAAACCCTAAAACATCTGTTGTGTCTAGTTTAGTAAGTGTTTTTTGGGTTTTTTCTTCTAGTTGGGTAAGGTCAGAAAGGTAAGAAGATATAGTAAGTGTATCGAGTGCCTTAGTGACACTCAGATACTCTTCAAAGGCCGTGAGTAAATTACTCTTACTCATAACCTAATTTGGAAAGTTCAATTACATCTCCATCTTTATAGAGTCTTGTTCCTGTAATAAATGCAGGTTCACCTACAGCACCCAAATCATAGATTTTAGATTTTGTTAAATCGCTGTTAAGTACGATGAGTGAGCCTTGCTGGTCTAAACCAAATACTCTACCACCAAAGGCTGTTCCTGCTGCATAGTGGGCAAATTTGAACTTCGCAGTAGCGACAGCTTCAAGTTGCCCATTAAGCTTAATGATTTGCCCCTCTTTTGTAAAGAGGTAAATAGTACCATCATCGATAGCAACTTCTGAGATGTTGGCTTTATACTCTTGTTTCCCACCTGTCCCAAGCGTAATAAGTCTTTTTGGTGTCGCAGCAACCATTGTGTTACCCATACGTGAGAGGTAAATCACATTGTTAAATACCGATGCACTAGAGATATATACCACTTTAGCATTTTCAGGATCAGCTGCATTTACGATAATGAGTTTACCATCAAGCATTGGCATAACAACCAAGTTTTCGATAAACATTGGACTTGCTGCTCTTGTATCGATAGCAAATGTTTGCTCTGAACGACTTTCAACCACTTTTCTGTTATCATTCATCTGATAGATACCAAAGGTATTGTTATTTAAGATATACGCTATGACACCATTGTGAATGGTTGCAGAAACCACGGGTACGTGTAGTGACACTGCACGTATAGGCTCTTTGGTTTGCTTGTCTATGACTTTAAGTAAGCCCTCTGCATTTGCGGCAAGTACATAGGCATTGTTTTCATTGAGAAATCTATACCCTTCTCCTAAAGATATCGCATTGACACCTGCTTTACCAAGATAATGTTCATTGTCTAGTGTTCCACCATCACGGCTAAGATTTACCATCGTACCACCGTATGACTTAGAGGCATAAGAAGCTGAATACGTGTTGTCTGGTTCAAAATATTTTTTAGAACTACATGCAGAAAAAAGAAGTGCCAAGCTCGTTAAAATTAAAAGAGTTTTTACTTTCATTAGTTTGCCTTTATGAGAGAATGTTTAAGAAAGCCACTAATCACCCCAAGAGGTGAACGCTCATCAATCATTTCTAATTTTTCTTTAGCTACCTTAGGTTTTCCTTCGCCTATGGCAAGGTATGCTTCTTCTAAAAGTGCCATCTCATTATAGAGTACAGAATCTACAGGCTTTTTGTTAAGCACACCTGCATTGTAAGCACTGGCATCAGCTATCACACTGTTTTTACTGCTACTTAACTTTTGAAATGTTTTGGCATCTTTGTTTTTCACCGCTTGTGCATAGAAAAATAGTTCTAAAAGTGCTGGGTTATTTGCCTCAAGCGCTTTAAATGCTTTCTCATCTGTAGGGTTCTTTTGTAACGTTATAAACGCTTCATTGGCTGTAGAAAGTTGGGATTCATGCATCGCATCTTGAATCGCTCTTCCACCAAAGAAGACAACAAGCGCGACTACAACAGCCCATATCTTTACTTTATGTTTTTTATACAGTGTCTCTAACTTAAAAGCACTCTCGAGTACTTTTTCATCACTACTTAATTCTTTTTTCACGTCAGCTATATTCAAAGCTTTCTCCTAAAACATTTTAATGGCTATATTATACCCTTTGGAGTTAAAAATTAGCTACAACTCAACTACAGTGATTCCTAAGTTCCCAGGCATACGATAATATTTCCCTATCTTAGGATGTTTTTTCAAATATTCACCGACCAACTTAGACAGCACACCACCCCCAGTACCATGAATAATCTGCACTTCATTCAGATTATTGACAAGGGCATCTGAAAGAAATTTATCGACCGTATCTAAAGCTTCATCTGCATACATTCCAAGTAACTTCACAGAGACCGAAGCTCCTGACTTTTCTACATTTACATCTACTTTTGGCTTTCGTGGTTTTGGTTTGAGCTTTACTTGTGGGGTGTCACCTCTACGCTTAAGTTGCGAAAGTGGTACACGCATTTTCAAACCATCTACGATGATAGTCGCATCTTTTCCACGCAAAGAGATAAGCTCACCTTTGTGAGAACGGTACTTCACTTTATCGCCCTCTTTTAAAGGTTCTTCATCTACGCTTGCCAGCTCTTTTTGTTTGAAGTCTTTGCGTTGGTGTGCCACGTTAAGCAGTCGCCTACCCTCTGTTGACTCTTTCACTTTAAGCGCTTCACGCGCTTTTTTAGTTGCTGCATTGTAACGGTTTTCAAGTGTGGCTATGGCTTTTCTGTGTTGCTCTTGAAGTTTAAACTCATCCTCTTCTAGCTTCACTTTTTTCGCTTCTACTGCCTGTAACTCTTCATCTATCTTCGCTATTTTCATGCGCATTTCACGTTCGAGTGAAGTGGACTTTTCTATGAGTTCATTAAGATTTTCTTTGTCTTCACCATACACTGTCTTTGCCTGCTTAACGATGCCCACGGGGACACCATAACGCTCTGCTGTCTCAAAGGCATACGACTTACCAATGCTGCCTTGCAAAAAAGTATAGGTAGGTAAACGACGTGCTTCATCGTACAGTGCAGCGATAAGTTCTACCTCATCATCGCTTGCCATAAGTGAGGCTAAACGCTTATGGTGTGTGGTCACGATGAAACTGATACCTTTTTTACGAAGTTCATCGAGCATTACCCTAAAAAGGCTTGCTGCTTCATCAGAGTCTGTACCTAACTCTATCTCATCCACACCCACGATGGCATCTTCTTTGTTAAAAAGTTTCGCAAACTCCTGCATACGTCCTGCAAAGGTTGAGATGTCATTTTTCACCGACTGTGGGTCATCTATGACTGCTTCTATACTTTTGTAGTGTCCTACTTCTGTCTTAGTTTCATCACACTTAAAAGGAAGCAAATACTTAGACATATACACAGCACTTAGCATAGATTTAAGCAACATTGTTTTACCACCCGCATTAACACCAGTTACCAGCATAATCTGCTTATTGAAATCCATAGAAATCGGTACAGGATTTTCTATGGCAGGGTGTGCAAAATCTTCAAGTTTAATACGTTTAGATTTACTTGGCAAAATAAACGCATACTCCTTTGCCCTAGCAAAGCTCACCCTAGCCTGATAATGGTCAAAGCGGTCATACTCTTTGTTGATAAATGCTAAAAATCGTTCCCACTTAAAAAACACAGCCGATATCTCTTTACAGTAACGGTAAATAATCTCTTCTTTACTCGAAACCAAAGCCGACTCTTTTTCTTTTAAGTGAGAGATACTCTGAGGCAAAATGTAAAAGAACCCCCCAGGGCTTCGCGCCACAACTGTAGCTTTAAGCACATTGTTAAACCCACCACGCACAAGCAATGTCTCTTCCCCACCGTTAAAGTGTACTTGTGTGTCGACAAGATAGTCTCCGAGTCTAGAAGAATGCGCTAACTTATACAGTGTGTCTTTGATGTCACGCTTATTTTGCTTAATAGCACGTTCAAGTTTTTTCAGTTCAGGATCACGCTCAGGGTTGATGTCCCCCTCTTCTGTAAAGTATCCTATGATATCAACAATCTCTTCAGGTATATCTATACCTTGTATCCATGAGATGAGGGGCTCTGTAAACCCTACTGCACTTAAAGTATTGAAATAAGAAAACATCTTTACAAAAGCATAAATCTCGTCTAAACTAAGTACTGCCTGTTTTTTGACACGTGCAAGTTCCATGTCTAG
>Ga0256829_1002323_pt1 | contig 14292 bp, 14 predicted proteins | sample 131447metaG_FD_185979 | JGI IMG/M metagenome (GOLD analysis project Ga0256829, IMG submission 185979) | Hydrothermal vent microbial communities from Lau Basin, Pacific Ocean - 131-447 | ecosystem: Environmental > Aquatic > Marine > Hydrothermal vents | place: Pacific Ocean: Lau Basin | collected...
ATCCGCCAGATTGTCCACTTTCAATTTCTTAAGCAAACGCGTTTTGTAAGTACTCACGGTTTTTTCATTGATGTCTAAGGCATTGGCAATGTCTTTATTGCGTTTACCGCTAGACAACAGATTGAGCACTTCGATCTCGCGAGAAGATAATTTTTTATAACGGCTGATCGCACTGGATTCGCCAACGTTACGAGACGTGAAAGTTGATGTTAACTCTTCGTTCAAGAATATTCCTCCTTTTGCTACTAATTCAAGGGCATCTACAAATACTTTGGTCGATGCGGTTTTAGGAACGTAGCCTGCCGCTCCAGATTTGATAGAACGCAGGGCGTAGATCTCCTCAGGATTGGTTGAATAGATCAGCACGCGTACATCTGGGAACTCAGCCTTGATAGTTCGAAGCGCGGTTATACCGTTTACTTGTGGAATGTCGATTTCCATGACAAGTACATCGGGTTTTTCTTCGCGCAAGGCCTTGTAAAGCTCTGTTCCATTGTGCACTTTGTCAACGATCTCGATCGTTTCGTGCCCTTGAAGCAGACATTCAATACCCTTGCGTACGACGGGGTGGTGATCCGCTATTAATACTTTGGTCATAATTGTGAGGTTATGTTACTGGTAACATTTCGTTGCCAGTTTGTTTTTGTGTAGTAGAAATACTACAATTTCAAAAATAGCAAAAAGGTATACTGACCGAATTAAATTTCGTTTAACGTACAGAATTTTCGATAAAGCACGGACTTAGCGTAAATCCTGAGGGATTTCGCATACTGGAATGGGTTGCATCTTGTGCTGATTGATGCGGTTTAACCGTAAATAGATGCGATATACTTCGGCTTTTCGGCCTTCAAAATCACCAGGTTCCTTGCCTTGATCTTGCATGGCCATGGCCCATTCTAATTCATCGTAGGATGCTCCGATCTGATCTTCGTCTGTGCGACTATCTCCAAACAATCCATCGGTAGGGGCGGCCTTCATAATTGCCTGAGGAACTCCTATATGTGAACCCACAGCATAGACTTCGCTTTTCATCAGATCGGCTATTGGACTGAGGTCTACACCTCCATCTCCGTATTTGGTGTAAAATCCAACTCCGAAGTCTTCTACCTTATTGCCTGTTCCAGCTACCAAATAACGTTTCAATCCGGCAAAATAATACAGGGTAGTCATGCGCAGGCGCGCTCTGGTATTGGCTAGTGAAAGGTCCAATAAAGTGTCGTCTTCTACAGGCGGTGTTTGATCCTTGAAACCTTCAAAAACTGGTGTTAAATCAACGCGATGCGACGAAACATTGTCAAATCGTTCTTTGAGCTGTGCAATATGCTCTTCTGCTCGTGTTACTTGTGAAGCAGCTTGATGGATCGGCATCTCTAAACAAAGCGTAGGATAACCGGTCATGGCGCAGAGTGTAGAAGTAACTCCAGAATCTATTCCGCCGCTTACACCTACCACAAAGCCATCCAGGCCTGCATTTTCTATATAGGTCTTAAGCCATGAAACGATGTGTTCTGTTACTTTATCTACTTGCATTTTTCACTTTCTTTTAGGTTGATTTAACGTACCTTTGCTTAGCAAAATTAAGGATTTTAAAATTTATTTTTTGCCCTCGCGTTATACGAATATGAATCAAGTACTAAGTCTTAAGAAACTGCTGCCAATTCTAGTTTTGACGGCTAGTTTTAGTTTGATTTTTTCTTGTGCGAATAATCCGGAAGTCAAACCAGAGGTTTTGGCTGTTACTGTCGATACAGATATCGTTAGATTCGATCTGGAATTCGACAAGGCTTCAGAAAGCGAGATCCCACAGCTTAAGGCAAAGTATCCGCAGTTGTTTCCGCAGCAATACCCAGACAGTTTCTGGATAGCTAAAAAACGAGATACCCTGTTGCAGGCCTTGGCAAGAGAGGTTCAAAAGAGCTTTCCCGATTTTAGCGAGCAAGAGGAGCAGCTTCGGTTGTTGTTCCAGCACTTGAAATACTACTTTCCAGATTTTGAGCCACCAAGGGTCTACACAGTGATCTCTGAGGTAGATTACAAGGATCCTGTGCTTTGGGCAGCAGGAGAGATGAGTATTGGTCTGGACAATTACTTGGGGGCAACGCATCCGTTTTACGAAGGAATTCCACTATATATTTCGGCCAATATGGAGCCGGATCAAATGATAGTTGATGTTGCAAACCTGGCTAGTCGTGCTTATGTGCCACCTGCAAGAGATCGAAGTTTTCTGGGGCAAATGCTTTATCACGGTAAGCTGCTCTTTCTGCAATCATTGCTTTTGCCTTTGGAATCTGAGGCTTCTATACTTGGATATTCTGAGTCCGAATTCCAATGGGCGCAGGAGAATGAGATGGACATTTGGCGCTATTTTGTTGAGCGCGAAGTGCTATATGATACAAATCCGAAGTTGTTGAACCAATTCATAAATCCAGCGCCATTTTCTAAATTCTATTTAGAGATAGACAATGAATCTCCGGGCAGAATAGGGCGTTATATGGGCTTGCAAATGGTCAAGGCTTTTATGGAAAACACCGGCAGTTCTTTGTCTGAAATGCTAACTATACCTGCAGATCAATTGTATCAGCAGTCCAAATACAAACCAAAAAAATAATGGCAAATAATCATACTTCAGAGATATCATTTAAAGTCGAATTGGACGAAAATAGAGTTCCGGAAAAGTTGCGTTGGACCGCCGCCGATGGCGGAGTTACCGATCAGGAATCCAAGGCGGCCTTGATCTCTGTTTGGGATCCGAAAGGGAAAGAAGCTTTGCGCATAGACCTTTGGACCAAGGATATGCCAGTAGAGGAGATGAAGGTGTTCTTTTATCAGACCTTGATGGGAATGGCGGGCACCTACAAACGCGCAACCAACGACGATAAAATGGCCGATACCATGTTGGATTTTGTCGATTACTTCGCCGACAAAACAGGTATCAAGTAACAGTCCCAAATGAAGCGAGCCTTGCATTTTGTATACAATGCAAATTCGGGGAAGCTCAATGCCCTAAAAGACAGTTTGCACAAATGGTTGTCGCCAGAGACCTATAACTGTGACCTCTGTAGTTTAACGCACCACAGTTTTCAAGAAGTGGCAGCCTGGAAGACATTCAGGCAAGAAGCAACATTGCCGATGTATTTTTATCACAAAGATGAATTTGAAAAGGCGTTTCGTTCCAAATGGCTTCCTAAATATGAGTTCCCAATTATCTTAATGGAAACCGAGCAGTCTTTAGAGGTTTTTATGACTGCGGAGCAGTTAAAGGCTCTGGTCGATGCTCATGCCCTGATAGCTAGCGTAACTGAGAAGTTGCAGGCTTACAATTGAGATTGCTGCTCAATCTCTTTGTTTATAGTATCAATATAATCGAGCAACTCTTCCGCGCCAGTGCGTTTTGCGCTAGAGGTGATGAAGTAGGGAGGCAGGCTTTCCCAGGTTTCCAATAAACGTTGCAGATACGTGTCTACATTTCGTTTTAAGGCATTGGGTTTGAGTTTATCTGCTTTGGTGAAGATTATTCCAAAAGGCAAAGCGTTCTCGCCCAGCCATTGCATGAACTCCAAGTCAATGGGTTGTGGCTCGTGGCGACAATCTACCAAGACAAAGCCCATGACCAATTGTTTACGACGCTCAAAATATTGCGTAATGAACTTCTGAAAGGTCTTCTTGTCGGATTTAGAAACACGAGCGTAGCCATAGCCCGGCAAATCGACCAGATGCCAATTCTCGTTGATCAAAAAATGATTGATGAGCTGCGTTTTACCTGGTCTCCCAGAGGTTTTTGCCAAACTCTTTCGATTGGTGAGCATGTTGATCAGCGACGACTTACCCACATTAGATCGGCCAATAAAGGCGTATTCCGGTAAGTTGCTCTTAGGACATTTGGCAACATCGCTGTTGCTCATTACAAAAGTTGCGGATTTGATATCCATTGGGCTAGATTATAGCTGTCGCTCTCGGAGCCAAGCGTGTAAGATTTCGTTGAATCGATCCGGATGTTCCATCATGGCTGCATGGCCGCATTTGTCGATCCAATAGAGGTCTGAGTCTGGGAGGAGTTCGTGGAATTCCTCTGCCACGTTAGGTGGAGTCACATTGTCGTTTTTACCCCAAATGATACAAGTTGGATTAGGCATATTAGGTAAGTCCTTAGCCATATTATGTCTAATGGCACTCTTGGCGATCGCCAAGGTGCGGATCAGCTTGTTTCTGTCATTAACAGTGGCATAGACCTCATCAACGATCTCTTTGGTCGCTACCTTAGGGTCGTAGAACACATTCTCTGCCTTTTGCTTAATGTACTCGTAATCTCCACGTTTTGGATAGCTTTCTCCCATGGCGCTTTCATAGAGGCCAGAACTCCCAGTGATCACTAGACCCTTTATCTTTTCAGGGTACAATTTGGTACATAAAAGCCCTATGTGTCCTCCTAGTGAATTCCCCAATAGAATAACCTGCTGCTCGCCAATGTGATCAATAAAATCAGATACGTAAACCGCCAAGGTTTTAACATTGGTTTTTAGAAGTGGCATGGTATAAATAGGGAGTTCCGGAATCAAGATCTTGTAACCGTGTTCCGGGAAGTGCTTAGTAACTGCATCAAAGTTTGACAGACCACCCATCAACCCGTGAAGTATGATGATAGGAGTGCCTTCCCCTTTCTCGAGGTAGCTGAATTTGCCTGCTTTCTTTAATTGGTGGGCCATTCGGTTGCTGCTAGTTGACTGTCGCAAATATAGGTAATTATCGGCGAATACGTCCTTGGGTTTGTCGGTCTAAAATACAAATGTTTACGGGGGTTACAAAGCCTGTGAGAGGCTCACAATAAACAACAAAAATAAGACGTTCAAATTATTAAAAATCAAAGGTTTATGGGGGTTTCTACACTAGGGTGGTAAAACTTATCAACAATGTGGTAAAATGTGGTAAATTGTGGTAAAATATTGATATATTTGACCAACTAAACAAATTTTTTCGGGAAATTCCGTGCTCAATCTCATTGGTACATACGATTGTAAAGCAGACGTGAAAGGTCGCGTTATGGTGCCTGCTGGTTTGAAGAAGCAACTGTCTCCTTCATTGGCGGATGGCTTCGTGATCAAACGCGCTGTGTTTCAACCGTGCTTGGAACTCTATCCGATGAGTGAGTGGAACAATCTGATGGATAAGATGAGTGGACTCAATAGGTTCAATAGAAAGAACAACGATTTCATTCGCCGTTTTACCGCAGGTGTTCGTACAGTGGAGTTGGATAGTACCGGACGATTGTTGATCCCGAAAGACCTGATGCAATTTGCAGGTCTGTCAAAAGAAATTGTAATTGCTTCGGCCGTCACAATAGTTGAGATCTGGGACAAAGCCAAGTATGAAACCGCGATAGCGGATGCAGCGAATGACTTTGCCGATCTGGCCGAAGAGGTAATGGGCGATACAGCGCATGATGTTGATGGATTATCATAAACCCGTTTTACTAGAAGAAACTGTAGCAGGGCTTGACATTAAGCCGGCGGGAATTTATGTCGATGTAACTTTTGGAGGCGGTGGCCATTCGCGGGAGATTCTCAGCCGCTTGGATGAAAATGGCCGCTTGTTAGCTTTTGACCAAGATCCAGACGCTCAAGCCAACATAATAGACGATCCTCGTTTTACTCTTATTCCAGAAAATTTTAGATACCTCAAACGCTTTTTGCGTTTTCACGGGCATAAGCAGGTTGATGGCATCCTTGCAGATTTTGGAGTTTCTTCTCATCAGTTCGATCAAGCGGAGCGCGGATTTTCTACGCGATTCAATGCCGAGCTCGACATGCGAATGAATCAAAAGGCAGGGCTTTCTGCCAAAGATCTGGTCAACGAGGCATCAGAAGGGGAGCTTACGCAGATATTGCGCAAGTATGGGGAATTGCGTGCGGCAGCCGGAATGGCGCGTTTGATCGTTGAGTATCGCACAAAAAAAGAGATCGTTGATACGCACACTTTAAAGGAGGTTATCAAACGATTTATTCCGCGAAATAAGGAGCACAAGGTAATGGCGCAGGTTTTTCAAGCCTTGCGGATTGCTGTAAATGACGAGTTAGCAGCCTTGGAGGAATTCTTGCTACAGACTCAAGAAGTACTTAAGCCTGGCGGTAGACTTTCGGTGATCTCTTATCATTCTTTAGAGGATCGCTTGGTGAAGCGCTTTATGCGCAACGGCATGTTTGAAGGTGAGCCTGAGAAAGATGTCTTTGGTAGAGCCGAGGTGCCATTTAAGCCCGTTGGGAAATTTATTGTTCCTACTGCGGAGGAGATCGAAATAAATAATAGAGCTCGTTCTGCCAAGCTCAGAATAGCAGAAAAACTTTAAGTATGAAAGACAATATCTACCACATACTTAAGGGTAAATTCTTGGTGAGCGAGGACGCCATGAAGAACTGGAAATTCATCATTTTCCTTTCGTTCTTGGCTTTGATCATGATAGCGAGTTCTCACAGTGCAGACAAGAAAGTACATCGTATTGCTCAGCTCAATAACCAAGTAAAAGAACTCAAGAGTGAGTATGTCGACGTTCGTATGAAGCTGGCACAAGCCAGAATGGAGAGTCGTGTCTTGGCGGCCTTGAAGTCGCGTGGATTGGCTCCGTCAGAAACTCCTCCGACAAAAATTCAAATAAGTAGTAATGGCCGTTAACGAAAAACACATACTCAGTCGTTTGTACTTCGTTGCCGGGGCCTTGTTTGTATTTGCCCTACTCATCACTATACAATTGGTCAAGATCCAATTTGTAGAAGGAGATCAATATCGCGAGCTGGCACAAGAGAATACCTTGAAGAATTTTGTGATCCCGGCCAATCGCGGAAATGTTTATGCCGACGACGGCAGTTTGCTCGCAACTTCGGTACCTAAATACGAGATCCGTTTTGATGCAGTGACCGTGTCCAATGCTGTTTTTGAGGAGAACTTGGTGCCGCTGTCCAAAGAACTGGCCAAAATGTTGGGCAAAACCCCAGCATATTATCAACAACGCTTGCGCAAGGCGCGTCAAAATAAGAACAGATACCTATTGATAGCACGCAATTTGGGTTATTCCGATTATGTGAAGATAAAAGGCTTTCCGATGTTCGAAAAGGGGCCGTTCAAAGGTGGTATCATCGTAGATCAAAGTACCCGAAGAGAACATCCGCTTGGTGAGGTAGGGCGCAGAACCATTGGTTATGAGCGCACGGACGAGAACGGCTTTATAACCAGAATTGGACTAGAAGGAGCCTACGGATCCTTTTTAAGAGGTAAGGAGGGGCGTCGTATGAAGCAGAAGATTGCCAAAGGGCAATGGAAGCCTTTGAGCGATGACAACGAGATAGAGCCTCAGGATGGCTTTGACGTGGTGACCACGATCAACGTAAATATTCAAGATATAGCGCATCACGCCTTGTTGCGTCAGTTGGAATACTACGAAGCGGAGCACGGTTGTGTGATCGTGATGGATGTCAAGACCGGGGCAATTAAAGCCGTCTCCAATCTTGGGCGAACCTCAGACGGAAAATATTACGAAGCCTACAATTATGCTGTAGGCGAGGCGCACGAGCCAGGGTCTACTTTTAAAGTAATGGCTTTCGCAGCAGCCTTAGAAGATCAAGTGATCGATACCTCGACGGTTGTAGAGACTGGCCGAGGCGCTTATACTTTTTACGGCAGACGCATTCGCGATTCAAAAACGGGAGGATACGGAACTATTTCTGCGGCACGCGCCTTGGAGGTGTCTTCTAACATCGGATTGGCCAGACTTATCGATGAGAACTACAAGGACGATCCGGAGCGATTCATTAAGATCTTGGAAGGCTGGAACTTGGACAAGCCAATCGGTATCAGCATCCAAGGAGAAGGGAGTCCGGACATGCCTAAGCCCGGAAATTCCAAGTGGAGTAGAAACGCCTTGCCTTCTATGGCGTATGGCTATGGTCTTACCTTGACACCGCTTCAGACCTTAACCTTTTACAACGCCATTGCAAACGATGGGGTAATGGTAAAGCCTTATTTCATCTCCGAAGTGCGTACCTGGAATCGCGCTATAGAAACCTTTGAACCAGAAGTGATCAACCCAGCTATTTGCTCCAAATCTACCATTTCTAAGGTACAAGCAGTTCTGGAGAATGTTGTTAAACGCGGAACCGGCGACGGTCTTTACAGCGACTACTTCTCCATGGCCGGAAAAACAGGGACCGCCCAAACCGAATACTGGGAATCTGATTGGGAAGAGAACAAACGTTATATCTCTTCTTTTGCAGGTTACTTTCCCGCAGATGATCCGAAGTATTCTTGTATAGTGATCATTCATAAACCGAGTACTAAAAAAGGTTACTACGGAGCCGATGTATCTGGACCGGTCTTTAAGCGCATTGCTCAAAAGATCTATACAGACGTTCCTGTAATGGATGAGGTGAAAATACTGGATGAACCCAGCCAACAAGTAGCCGGAGATTTCGAAAAATATTATGCCATGGCCCAAAAAGCGGCCAAACAAGTACCCAATGTAAAGGGTATGGCGGGCATGGATGCAGTTGCATTATTGGAGAATATGGGCTTGGAAGTAATACTGATAGGCAATGGAAATGTGATTCAGCAATCCATAGACAGTGGTACAAGCTTTAGAGAAGGACAAAAAATAACCCTGACATTATCGTGATCAAACTCAAGGATTTACTCTATAAGGTTTCTCTCGATTCAGTGGTCGGGGGGACAGATGTGGCGGTGAATACTGTCGCCTTTGATTCGCGTAAGATCGGTTTGAACGATGTGTTCGTAGCCATCCGCGGAACCCAGGTAGACGGTCATGACTATATTACCAAAGCAACACATGCTGGAGCTATTGCGATAGTCTGTGAGCAGCTGCCTAAGGATGTGGTCAATGGCGTTACTTACGCGGTTGTTGCCGATGCCAATGCCGCTTTGGCCCAGATCGCGGCCAACTATTACAACGAACCATCCGCAGAACTGCAACTCATAGGAGTAACCGGTACCAATGGAAAGACCACGGTAGCAAGTTTGCTCTATGAGCTGTATCGCAAGGCGGGATATAAAGTTGGGCTGCTTTCTACGGTGGTGGTCAAAGTTGATCAGCAGGATTTCCCCGCAACGCATACCACGCCAGACCCCTTGGCGATCAATGGATATTTGCGCCAAATGGTCGATGCAGGAGTAGACTATTGCTTTATGGAAGTAAGCAGTCACGGAATCCATCAGAAGCGAACCGAAGGCTTACAGTTCAAAGGTGGGATCTTTACAAACCTGACCCATGATCACTTGGATTATCACAACAGTTTCAAAGAGTATCGGGATGTAAAAAAGGCCTTCTTTGATCAGTTGCCCAAGGATGCTTTTGCGCTTACCAATCTAGACGATAAGAACGGACGCTATATGCTGCAGAACTGTGTGGCCAAAAAACACGGTTATGCCTTGAAATCCATAGCCGATTATAAAGCACAACTCTTGGAGCATCAGTTCAGTGGCATGTTGCTCAAAATAAATAATGCAGAGCTATGGGTTAAACTCATTGGAGAATTCAATGCTTATAATCTCTTGGCTATTTATGCTACTGCGGATCTGTTGGGGATGGACTCCATGGAAAACCTGCAGTATATCAGTGAGTTGGAGAGTGTTTCTGGCCGATTCCAGTATTTCACCAATCAGCAGCAAGTGACAGCCATAGTGGATTATGCGCACACACCCGATGCCTTAAAGAATGTCTTGGAAACCATCAATGCTATCAGAACCGGAAACGAGCAACTCATTACCGTAGTAGGTTGTGGTGGCGATAGAGATGCAGACAAGCGACCCAAAATGGGAATGATCGCTGCAGCCATGAGCACCACTGCCATCTTTACCAGTGATAACCCGAGAAGCGAAGATCCGGACGCCATTATTGAAGCCATGGAAAAGGGCGTAGAACCACAGCACTTTAAGAGAACCCTATCGATCACAGATAGAAAACAAGCTATAAAGACAGCCACTAAAATGGCCAACGCTAACGACATTATACTTATTGCCGGTAAGGGGCATGAGGCCTATCAAGAGATCAAAGGTGAACGCTTTGATTTTGACGATTATAAGATCATCCATCAACTACTAACTAACTAAGCTCGGAGCGCTATGCTGTATTATTTGTTCGAATATTTAGAAAACACATACAACCTTCCGGGCGCAGGGCTTTTTCAGTACCTCTCCTTTAGGTCGGCCCTTTCTGTGATCACTTCGCTGATCATCGCGACCGTGTTCGGAAAGCGGATCATAAACCTGCTACGCAAAAAGCAGATCGGGGAGACCGTTCGCGACCTTGGTTTGGCAGGGCAAAACGAAAAAGCAGGTACTCCAACCATGGGAGGAGTGATCATCATTTTAGCTACCCTGGTTCCTGTATTGTTGTTTACCAAATTGGAGAACATCTATGTGATCTTACTCATAGTGACCACCCTGTGGATGGGAACCATAGGTTTTATAGACGATTATATCAAGACCTTTAAAAAAGACAAAGCCGGCCTGCCGGGTAAGTTTAAGGTCTTTGGACAAGTGGTCTTAGGGATTGCCGTTGGATGTACACTTTACTTTCACGACAATGTGACCATAAAGGAAAAGATTGAGGTTCAAACAGAGAATCAGACTACTTTGATCCGCTCGGTAGGAGAGGAGATCAAATCTACCAAGACCACTATTCCTTTTGTGCCCAATAACGAGTTTGAATATTCCGATCTACTTACTTGGATGGGAGACGACTATGCCAAATACACATGGCTCTTGTTCATTCCTATTGTCATTTTGATCATTACGGCTGTTTCTAATGGTGCCAACCTTACCGACGGAGTAGATGGTCTGGCAGCAGGAACCTCGGCCATCATAGTGCTCACACTGGGAATCTTTGCTTGGATCTCTGGTAACATCATTTTCTCAGATTATCTGAACATCATGTATATCCCTAGAACAGGGGAGATCGCGGTGTTTATCAGTGCCTTTGTGGGTGCATTAATAGGATTCCTCTGGTACAATGCCTTTCCGGCTCAAGTGTTTATGGGCGACACGGGAAGTCTTACCATAGGAGGGATCATTGCGGTGATAGCCATCACCATCAGAAAAGAATGGTTAATACCAATTCTCTGTGGGATCTTCCTGATAGAGAACCTATCGGTGATCATGCAGGTGAGTTGGTTCAAGTATACCAAAAAGAAATTCGGCGAGGGCCGACGGATCTTTAGAATGTCGCCCTTACACCATCATTATCAGGTAAAGGGGATGCACGAAAGTAAAATTGTGACTCGCTTTTGGATCGTTGGGATATTCCTGGCCATACTGGCGATAGTGACCTTAAAGATCCGCTAATGAAACTGGTAGTACTGGGAGCCGGAGAAAGCGGCCTAGGTGCTGCCTTGCTTGGAAAGGCAAAGGGTTGGACGGTTTTTGTGTCCGATTTTGGACAAATAGACTCCGAAACCCAAAACGTTCTTACAAAAAATGAAATCGAATGGGAGATGGGCGCTCATACCGATGCGCGCCTGCTCGAAGCCGATCTGGTTGTTAAAAGTCCGGGGATACCTGAAAAGGCAGCTCCGATACAACTGCTTAGAAAACAAGGCATTTCTGTGATCTCAGAGATCGAGTTTGCCAGTCGTTACACGGATCAAACTGTGGTGGCGATAACGGGAAGCAATGGCAAGACCACCACCACATCTTTGACGCATTTTCTGCTTAAAGAAGGCGGTTTGAACGTAGCGATGGGTGGCAATATAGGAAACAGCTTTGCCGGCCTGCTCTTAGACCAGCCAGCGAGTCATTTTGTTTTGGAGGTGAGCAGTTTTCAACTGGACGATATTGAGCAGTTCAAACCTCATATTGCGGTGATAACCAATATAACTCCAGATCATTTGGATCGCTACGGTTACAGCTTTGAGGCTTATCGCGATGCAAAGTTCAAGATCAGTCAAAACCAGACAGAAGCTGACTATCTGATCTATGACGGAGACGATCCGAACATAGCGGCCGGAATGAAGGACCATACCATTCGAGCAAAAAAACTGCCTTTTTCATTGGAGCGACCCCTTGAAGAAGGTGCTTATATAGACGACAAAAACATAATAATTACAATAGCAAATAACCAAATCAATATGCCAATAGCCTCATTAGGATTACAGGGACAACACAATTTAAAGAACGCTATGGCTGCAGCCACAGTGGCAACCTTGTTAGATATCCGCAAGGAGACCATCCGACAGTCCCTGACTCATTTTCAAGGTGTAGAACACCGTTTAGAAAGCGTACTGAAGATCAACAATGTGCAGTACATCAACGATTCCAAAGCCACTAACGTTAACGCCACCTACTACGCTTTAGAGAGTATGGAAACTCCGACTGTTTGGATAGTGGGCGGAGTTGATAAAGGAAACGACTACAGCGAGCTTTTGCCGCTGATCAACGAAAAAGTAAAAGCAGTGATCTGCTTGGGAATTGACAATTCTAAGCTTATAGACAGCTTTGGAAATGTGGTAGATCTTTTGGTAGAGACCACCAGCATGCAAGATGCTGTAAATGTGGCCTATCACATAGCAGAACGCGGAGATACCGTGCTTTTGTCTCCTGCTTGTGCCAGTTTCGATCTGTTTAAAAATTACGAAGACCGAGGGCGTCAGTTCAAAGAAGCTGTTCGTTCGCTATAACAGAGTATGAGTGTATTTACCAACATAAAAGGTGATAGAGCCATTTGGGCAGTTGCTGCTCTTTTGGCCCTGTTCTCGTTTCTACCTGTCTATAGCGCCAGTAGTAACCTGGCCTATCTGTATGGAGATGGAAACACCTTTAAATACTTGGTGAAGCACTTCGCCCACTTAATGCTGGGCTTTGCAATACTTTACGGGGTTCACCGTATTCCCTACCGCTATTTTAGGGGCTTGTCTATCATCGCTTTGCCGGTGGTATTTTTGCTATTGATAATTACCCTGGCGGAAGGGACCACCATAGAAGGAGCCAATGCGAGTCGTTGGATACGCATCCCTTTTGTGGGGGTGACCTTTCAAACTTCTACCTTGGCAGCGGTGGTACTGCTTACCTATGTAGCGCGCTATCTTTCTAAGATCAAGGATGAAAAGATCAGCTTTAAAGCCTCTATAGTTCCGTTATGGTTGCCCGTTTTTGTTGTGTTATTGCTGATCTTACCTGCGAATTTCTCCACCACGGCTATCATTTTTGCCATGGTAGTGCTCTTGGTGTTTCTCGGCGGATATCCGTTGCAGTATTTGGGAATCATCTTAATTGCCGGGGCCTTATTCCTCACACTCTTCATCATGTCTGCTAAGGCTTTTCCAGATCTGTTTCCCAACAGGGTAGATACTTGGATAAGTCGTATCGACAATTTTCTAGATGACACTCCCGACAAAGAGGCCGACTATCAGATCGAGAAGTCTAAAATGGGTATCGCTACAGGTGGTTTATTTGGTGTTGGAGCCGGTCATGGGGTACAAAAGAATTTCTTGCCGCAATCTTCTTCGGATTTCATTTATGCCGTGATCGTAGAAGAGTGGGGTCTTGTTGGTGGACTGACCATAATGCTCTTGTATATGCTCTTGCTCTTCCGCCTGGTAATAGTCGCTTACAAAGCAGATTCCATATTCGGGAAATTGTTGGTGGTTGGAGTAGGCTTGCCTATAGTTTTTCAGGCCTTGACCAATATGGCCGTGGCTGTTGAGCTCTTCCCTGTAACTGGGCAGACCCTGCCACTTATCAGTAGTGGAGGAACCTCTATTTGGATGACCTGCCTCGCTTTGGGAATGATCTTGAGCGTAAGCGCAAAAAGAGAAGAGATCCGTCAGCATAATTCAGAATCAGATACCGATAATCCTTTAGATATACTCAGTGAAGCCATATAAATTCATCATATCAGGAGGAGGAACCGGAGGTCATATTTATCCGGCTATAGCCATTGCCAATGCGCTCAAAGAGAAGTATCCAAATGCGGAATTCTTGTTTGTTGGCGCCAAAGATCGCATGGAAATGCAAAAAGTGCCCAAAGCCGGTTATAAGATCGTGGGCTTGTCTATTCAAGGATTGCAGCGCAAAGTATCCTTACAGAATTTGAAAGTACCGTTCAAGCTCTTGGCAAGTTTGAGACGCTCTGCAGCCATCATAAAATCCTTTAAGCCCGATGTGGCCATAGGGACAGGAGGTTACGCCAGTGCTCCTTTGCTTCGAGTGGCGAGTAATAAAGGTGTGCCTTGTCTCATTCAGGAGCAAAACTCACATGCAGGGATCACCAACAAATGGATCGCTCCAAAGGCCAAGACC
>Ga0256829_1002324_pt1 | contig 14277 bp, 15 predicted proteins | sample 131447metaG_FD_185979 | JGI IMG/M metagenome (GOLD analysis project Ga0256829, IMG submission 185979) | Hydrothermal vent microbial communities from Lau Basin, Pacific Ocean - 131-447 | ecosystem: Environmental > Aquatic > Marine > Hydrothermal vents | place: Pacific Ocean: Lau Basin | collected...
CGCCTTTATCAGAGATGTCTGGTTTTAATTGCTTTTTAATTAAATCGTGAGATACAGATGTAGAAATTACTAATAGTAAACCTGCTGCTGTAGATAAAGCTGCTGCTAATCCACCAGCTGCAACTAAACCAATTACCCAGTTTGGAAGGTTAGCAATTTCAGGGTTTGCTAATACCATAATATCTCTATCAACATATAACTCGTTAGAGGCATCACTTACATTAGCTACCATACGTTGTCCATATTGCCCTCTTTCTTCAGTGTAAACAGGTTTTTTACCCTCTAAAGCGTTACCAGCTACATATTGAATTTTTCCATCGCCATTTTTATCTGCCCATGCTATTAATCCTGTATTTTCCCAGTTTTTAAACCATTCAGGGATTTCAGAGTATTCTTTATTGCTTACTGTTTCGATTAAGTTAGTTCTAGAGAATACAGAGATTGCAGGTGCAGTTGTATAAAGAATAGCAATTAATAATAAGGCATATCCTGCAGATTTACGTGCATCTTTAACTTTTGGCACCGTAAAGAAACGTACAATTACGTGTGGTAATCCAGCAGTACCAGTCATTAAAGCTAAAGTAATAGCAAATACATCCCAAGTACTTTTAGTTCCGCTAGTATATTCGTTAAAACCAAGTTGCGTATGTAGTGCATCTAATTTATCAAGTAAAAACTCGCCACCTTCAACAGTTCCTCCCATTCCTATTTGAGGAATGATGTTTCCTGTCATTTGCATAGAGATGAAAAACGCTGGTACCATAAACGCAAAGATTAATACACAATACTGTGCTACTTGCGTGTATGTGATTCCTTTCATTCCACCTAATAAAGAGAATACTAAAACCACTGCCATACCGATGATTACTCCTAAGTTAATATCTACTTGTAAGAATTGTGAAAATACAATACCTACACCACGCATTTGTCCTGCAACGTATGTAAATGATACAATTAAAGCACAAATAACCGCTACTGTACGCGCTGTGTTAGAATAATATCTATCACCAATAAAATCTGGTACAGTAAACTTACCAAACTTACGTAGATAAGGTGCTAGGAGCAGGGCTAGCAGTACATATCCACCAGTCCAACCCATTAAATATACTGAGCCATCATAACCAGCAAACGAAATAATACCAGCCATACTTATAAAAGAAGCTGCACTCATCCAGTCTGCTGCTGTAGCCATACCGTTTGCTAACGGAGAAACACCACCACCAGCAACGTAAAATTCTTTTGTTGAGCCTGCTCTAGCCCAAATTGCAATTCCGAAATATAGAGCAAAAGATAGCCCTACTAATAACCATGTCCATACTTGTACACTCATAATGTTTTTTTGTTTTTTAGTTAAGGCTTACTCGTCGAAACCGTATTTTTTATCTAATTTATTCATCAATCTTACGTAAACGAAAATTAGAATTACGAATACGTAAATAGATCCTTGTTGTGCAAACCAGAACCCTAGTTTAAATCCGCCAAGTCTTATTTCATTTAAAGCATCTTTAAAAAGGATCCCGCATCCGTAAGACACTATAAACCAAACAGAAAGCAGTATAATTAAATACTTTAAGTTTTCTTTCCAGTACGCTGTTGCGTGTTGTTGTTTATCAGACATAATATGTTTTAGTTTTAATTAGTTGTTTATAGAAAAATGTGCGTTTGTAGTCTAAAGATATTAGTAGACTCTGCACCAGTTGCTCCTTTGGTACCTGTAGTATATTCTGCAGTTATTTTAGCAAAATGACCGTTTATAAAATAGTTAAGTCCTAAACCTAACTCGTCACTATTATTTGGCGTAAAATCCATATTTGATGTATTATAAGTTATATATGGCATTACGTTATGTTTTCTAAATAAAAGTCCTAATTGACCATGAACAACTGTACCTGAAGATGGGACTAAACCACCAGTACTAAATCCGTCGGTATCACCATAATTATAATTGTAATAAGCACCTAAAGCGCTAATTGCTAAGTTTTCGTTTAACGGTGCATCATAAAATGCATCTACAGCAAAGTGTGTTACAGATTCTCTATTATTTAAATCGTTTACCGCTAATGCATCTGGATGATGGAAGAAACCAGCACCTATACTTAGCACTTTTTTCTTACCTAAGTAAGTACCAACTAAATAAGGCAATTTATCTGATTCTTTATCAAAGATGTCATACTTAAAATATCCTGCGTAATTCCAAACACCATCTCCAATAGCATTATCGACTTGGTAAGTTGGTGTAGCGCCTAAAACTCCTACGTTTGTTCTTGCATTATTTGCTGCTATACGATAGCTGAACTTACCTAAAGAACCTTTAGCATAAATCCCTAAATGACGTGCAAACTGATCACTTGTTGTAATATTATTCCAAGGAAATAACCTTACATCAGAGTTTCCTGCTCCAGGATTATCTAAAGTCATCATGTTTAATGTACTTTGATTTGATAATCTTGAAATACCATTCCAATAATGTAAACCAGAACCAACATGAAGTTTTCCTGGTTCAATAGCAAATTCTGCCCAAGCATCATGTAAGAATAGTAAACTACTATTGTTTGCTGTTTGTGAATTTGGATTTGCGGTTAAATTGTCTGCACTTAAACTATTAAGTCCAAAGTGAGTTAAGATTAAAAATCTTGGTGAGATTTGTGCGTAAGCTAATAATCTAGACCTTCTAATAGAGTGTCTTATTCCTTTTTGATCGCTTCTAGCTTCAAGCCATAATTGATGCCAAGTAATAAACCTTATGTATTTACTACCATCTTCATTAAGATTTACTTTTAGTGGTTTGTAAGAATGGTCTACTTCTTTTTTTTCTGCTTCTTGACTATTTCCTAAAAAAGGAAAAATCAATACTGCTGCTATTAAAAATAAGAATGTTTGTTTTCTCATAATTTTAAAGAGTTAGTTAGTGAATAATTAAATTATTGGTTTTGTGTGCACTACTAAACTCTAAAAAAGAATGTGTTAACAGAAAATTAATATATAAATCTGTTAATTATATATACTAATCTTTAAAACGCTCCCATTTTATTAGCATAAATTTGTCTCCTAGCTCTGTTACAACAACTCCTGCTCCTTTAATATTTTCTGTTTTTTGAAAATAATTACCTAATTCTGTGGCGTTTAATATTTTATAAGTTGGATGATAATTAGAATTATAAGGCCTTTTAATATTATATTTTTTTACCCAATTCATTATACTTACATGAGACACGCCAAGGATACGCTCTATTTCTCTATAAGTTAATCCTTCTAAGTATAGTTGTAATGATTTGTTTACATAATAGTCATCAATCTTCTTACCTATCTTATTTACCGAAAAAAAATAGTTACATTTTTTACACTTATAGCGTTGTCTATCATTTACAATTCCACTTTTAATATAGTGATCAGAACCACAATTTGGACACAAATCAATTTTCATATATATTATTTTAGCATAAATATATTAATTTAGCAATAAAAAATGATTCAAAAACTTAATTATTTATCAAATACATATTTTTAAAACCAAAAACATATAAAATTTATATTTTTTTAAGCTTATAATTAACAATAAAACAAAACCCTATAATACGGTATTATAGGGTTTTGTTTTTAACTTGTAGCTTGTATGATTATTTATGATTAAAGTAAGTATCTTCTTCTTCTGTTAATAATCTAGAGTGAATAATAAAACGGATCCCTAAAGGAATCTCTAAAGAGAAACTTGCACCTCTTCCTTCTGTGATATCGATAGTTAAGTGTGTATGTTTCCAATATTGAAATTGATCTTGATTCATGTAAAAAGGAACGCCTTCAATATCTCCAAGATGAATATCACTTTCATCTAAATACATATCATCTTTTTCGAAAATCATTGGCGCAGAGCCATCACAACAGCCTCCACTTTGATGAAAAATCAAATCGCCATGTTTTTCTTTTAGCTGCCTAACTATTGTTTTTGCTTGTTCTGTTATATCTAATCGTTGCATTATTATAAATTTAATAAAAAAGGCTGAATTAATTAAACTCAGCCTTTTCTGCTATTATATTCTATCTATTAAAAGAAACCTAACTTATTCTTATCATAAGAGATTAGCATGTTTTTAGTTTGACGGTAGTGACTCATCATCATTTGATGGTTTTCTCTACCAAAACCAGACTTTTTATAACCACCAAATGGTGCGTGTGCTGGATAAGAATGGTAACAATTTACCCAAACGCGACCTGCTTTTATAGCTCGTGGTATTTGGTATAGTTGGTGTGCATCACGTGTCCAAACACCAGCACCTAAACCGTAAAGTGTATCGTTAGCAATCTCTAAAGCTTCAGCTTCGTCTTTAAATTTGGTTACGCAAACTACTGGTCCAAAAATTTCTTCTTGAAAGACTCTCATTTTATTATGACCTTCAAGAATGGTTGGTTGGATGAAGAATCCGTTGCCTAAATCGCCTTCTTTATTAGCGTCACCACCACAAAGGACTTTTGCTCCTTCTTCTTTTCCTATTTTTATATAAGATTGAATTTTTTCATATTGATCATTAGAGGCTTGCGCACCAACCATACAATCTGTACTGTAAGGACTAGTTTGTACAATTGCTTTAGTACGCGCCACAACACGCTCCATAAACTTATCGTAAATATCTTCTTGTACTAAAATACGTGATGGACAAGTACACACTTCACCTTGGTTAAAAGCAAACAATACTGCACCTTCTATAGCTTTATCTAAAAAGGCATCATCATGATCCATAACCGAATTAAAGAAAATGTTTGGCGACTTACCTCCTAACTCCATAGTTACTGGATTTAAGTTTTTAGAGGCATATTGCATAATTAACTGTCCTGTTGTCGTTTCTCCTGTAAATGCTACTTTATCTACACGAGAGCTCGACGCTAAAGGCTTACCAGCTTCTGGTCCAAAACCATGTACCACATTAATGACTCCTGGAGGAAACACATCTGCAATCTTCTCCATTAATAAGGTTGCTGAAGATGGCGTTTGTTCTGCTGGTTTTAATACCACACAGTTACCTGTTGCTAAAGCTGGTGGTAATTTCCAAGACAGCATTAATAATGGAAAGTTCCATGGAATAATTTGTCCAACGACACCAAGTGGCTCTTTAATATTCATGGATAAGGTGTTTTGATCAAGTTCTGTTGCGCTACCTTCTTCGGCACGAATACAAGATGCAAAATAACGCCAATGGTCTGCAGATAAAGGTACATCTGCATTTAAAGTTTCACGAATTGGCTTACCGTTATCACAAGTTTCTACTAAAGCAAATTCTTCTAAGTTAGCTTCAATAATATCTGCTACCTTATTTAAAAGCGTTGCGCGTTCTGTTGCCGAAGTATTACCCCAAGCTTCTTTTGCTGCGTTGGCTGCATCTAAAGCAAGTTCTACATCTTCTTTTTGAGATCTTGGATATTTTGCTATTAAAGACTTATCTATAGGCGATGTGTTTTCAAAATATTCACCTCCTAAAGGCGCTACAAACTTTCCGTTTATAAAGTTGCCATAGGATTCTTTAAATTTTGGTTTTGAGTAACTCATAGTTATTAATTTAGATTATTAGTTATTATTTAGTTTCTAACTATTATTCTTTAATAATGTAGTATTGTTAATTTTAACTTTATTAAATTGAATAATTAGTAATTTTTGTAAAGTTATTTTGTTACATTCTTAAATTCTTGAACATATTTATTATATTGTTGCACAATCCTATTATTAAGTATTTTTTAACATACATTTTTGTATCATTGGGTATGAGTCATTTATTAAGTCAGCATAGAAAACATAGAAAATTAACTACACTTGTAGAAAACAGAACGACTTACAATGCAGAGTTTGCAGAGTTGAATATTTATGAAACTCATCAATATGCAGAGCAAGTGTCTTTGACTTTTGATTTTCCTATAATAGCTAGCATGCTAACAGGTAAAAAAGTAATGCATATTGAAGGCATGCCATCTTTTGATTTTTATCCAGGTGAATCTGTTGTTATGCCTACAAATAAAGAAATGGTGATTGACTTTCCTCTAGCTAAAGAAAATGATCCAACACAATGCTTAGCTTTAGGTATTGATAGCACTAAAATTACCGAAGTAGTTGATAAATTTAATCATTACGTTAGTATCGAAAACGAAAACAACAATTGGTCTATAGATCAAAACACCAACCATTTAACTAATAATAATGAAGTAAACCACTTGATAAAACGCTTAGTACACACCTTTACCCATAATAATACTTCTAAAGATGTGTTATTAGATTTAATGCTACAAGAATTGATTGTTAGGTTATTACAAACCAAAGCTAAAACCTTGTTATTAAGCGATCAAAACATGTTTAATGACACCAGAATTGGTATGGTTATTAACTACATTAAACAAAACTTAACCAATAAGGATATTACTGTAGATTTACTTGCTAAAAAGGCTTGTATGAGTACGTCACACTTTCATAAAAAGTTTAAAAACACCTTAGGTATCTCTCCTATTGATTATATTAATTCTGAAAAAATAAAATTTTCTAAAAAACTAATTAAAGCATCTAAAGACCTAAGAATATCTGAAATTGCCTTTAAAGCTGGATTTAATAATACTAGTTATTTTAATAGGCAGTTTAAAAAAATGGAAATGATGACGCCAGCACAGTTTAAAAAATCTGTTAGTCAATAATTTACTGTATTGTTTTTACGTAACGTTTTACTTCTTTCATCACTTTTGGTGCCAATAATAGTGTTGCTGTCATCGTTGGTATTGCCATTAATGCAAATACACCGTCAATTAAATTAATCATTAAGCTTAATGATGTCGTTGCACCAATAATTATACTTAAAATATAAAAATAATTATAGTAGTGTTGATGCTTTGCTCCTATTAAAAACGATAAACATTTACCGCCGTAATACGCATAAGAAAACAAGGACGAAATACTAAATACAGCAATACAAGCCATAAGCAAATATTTACCATAAATAGGCATAGCATTACTAAAAGCCGATGCAGTTAAACTAACACCGTTTGCGTCTGTTGTTTTCCAAACACCAGTAACAAGAATAGCAAGAGCTGTTAATGTACATACTACCAACGTATCAATTGCTGGTCCCATCATAGCTACTAAACCTTCTCGAACAGGTTGATTCGTTTTAGCAGCACCATGAGCTAATGGCGCTGTACCAATACCAGCTTCGTTACTAAATGCGCCTCGTCTTATTCCTAAAATAATTAATGTACCAACAACACCTCCAAACAACGCATCTTCTTTAATAAAACTTGCTGTAAAAGCATCTGTAAATATAAGCTTGAGGTAATAAGGAACACTTTCTATATTAACAATTAATATAAAGAATACTAACACAAAATATAGTATGACCATACTAGGTACTAATTTTGAAGTGACTTTACTAATTCTATTTAGACCACCTAAAATAACCACAGATGTAATTACTACTAAAACTAAACCGATGATTAAATTTGAAGTAAAATTAACTTCAAATCCGTTAGGTATCAGTACAATATCGTTAATAGCTTGGGTTAATTGATTGACGTTAAAAACGGGTAACGCACCAATTAATCCGCAAAGACTAAAAAAAACAGCTAAAGGTTTCCAAGATTTACCCAAACCTTCAACAATAAAATACATTGGTCCGCCTTGTGTTTTTCCTTCACTATCTTTTCCTCTAAACATGATAGCCAAACTTGAAGTAAAAAATTTTGTAGACATACCAATAATGGCACTAATCCACATCCAAAACACAGCTCCTGGTCCACCAACCGCAATAGCAACAGCTACACCTGCAATATTACCCATACCAATGGTAGAAGACAACGCTGTAGTTAAGGCTTGAAAATGAGTAATATCTCCTTCATCTAAATCGTTATCATACTTTCCTTTTAGTACATCTATTGCGTGTTTAAAATATCTAAAAGGTAAAAACCTGGATAGAATTAAAAGGTATAATCCGCCACCTGTTAATAGAATTAATAAAGGAAATCCCCATACTGCAGAAGAAAACGCTTCAACCCAAGTATTAATCTGTTTATACATACTAACTGTTTTGAAAAAGTAAATATAGTATATATTTGTAACCTAATAACTAATGACCATTTTGAAACCAACCCGTCTTTTTTTCTTAGATGCTGTACGTGCATTTGCTATTTTGATGATGCTACAAGGTCATTTTATTGATACACTTTTAAACCCAGTTTACCGAGATAAGACCAATATAGCATATACTATTTGGGAATATTTTAGAGGCATTACAGCACCAACTTTTTTTACCATAACGGGTTTAGTATTTGTTTTTTTGCTGTTGCGTGCAAAAGCTAAAAATGAAGATAAATACCGTATAAAAAAAGGGTTTAATAGAGGTTTATTATTGATTGGTATTGGGTATGCGTTACGGTTTTCGTTTTTAAGCTTATTTAAAGGCGAAATTAATATGTACTTTATTGTTATTGATGTCTTACAATGTATTGGTCTGTCTTTAATTTTAATTATTGGTCTTTACCTGATTACCTTAAAAAACGAAACTGTTTTTGCGCTTTTAATGTTAATTATTGGTAATATCATTTTTGTAACCGAACCATTGTATCGTACGCTACACATTGAAGGTGTTCCTAAATTTTTAGCCAATTACATCACTAAAGAAAACGGTTCTGTATTTACTATGATACCATGGTTTGGTTATGTTTGTTTTGGCGCTTTTATAGCTGTTTTGTTTCATAAATTTGGTCACAAATACCGATACAAACAATTTAAAATCACCGGTTTTTTAGTCGTTGGATTTATATTACTTTTTTGGTCTTCACCTTTTTTAACCTTTATAACTCAAATTACTGGTATACAACTTTTTGATGATAGCGCTAACTACAATTATCTGTTTACTAGATTAGGTAATGTATTGGTTATTTTTGGACTATTTTACACCTTTGAGCGGTATTTAAAACAAGCCATTATCACTAAAATAGGACAAAAAACCTTGTCTATTTATGTCATTCATTTTATTGTTATTTATGGTAGTTTTACTGGTATTGGTTTAAAGCATTTTTTTTATAAATCACTAACACCAACACAAGCTATTATTGGTGCTATTTTATTTATGGTTGTGGTGTGTTTTATTTCTTTTCATTATGCCAAAACCAACAAGTTTATTTATAATTGGATGCGTAAAGGGTATAAGCGTTTAACAAAACAATTTAATCAAACAAACTTATAGACATTATTAATGTTAAATAAAATTAAACATCAATAAGGTTTAGTATTGCTTAAGGTAACTTTGCACAACAAAATAGCTTAAATTTTTAGTCAACATAAAAGTGCACTTAGCATTTTAAAAGCATAATCATGAAAACCACATATTATCTATTAACTACTATTATCCTACTCGCTATTACATCATGCGCGACCACAAAAAACTCAAAATTGTACGGTCACAGTTGGCAATTAGAGTATATCTCTGGTACTAAAATAGCTTTTGAAGGTTTATACCCAAATAAAAAACCACAGATATCATTTAATAAAGAAAAACACAAAGTACAAGGCAATAACAGTTGTAATGGTTACTCTGCCAACTACACCATTAAAGACAGCTCTATTTACTTTAGCGAACCAGGACCAAGCACTATGATGTATTGCGGCGAAGGTGAACAAGCTTTTTTAAAAATGATGGAAAAAGTAAACCGCTTTAGTTTTGATGACAATGGAAAACTTAATTTAATGCTAGACAATGTAACTATGCTACGTTTTAAAAAAGTTAAGTAACAATACACCACTACTCTATTAAAGCCTGTTTTTCAGGCTTTTTTTATTGTTAAAAATTAAAATGAAGCGTCATTTGACTTTGTCAAAATTTTCTGCTAACTTCGTTTAACAGTCGATAACGCGAATTGGAAACTCGCTTTATCTTTTCATTACCCACAAGCTGAAAACCAGCCGCATATTTTAGCACTTTCGGTTTTTCCCAACACATAAATCCAACGCTCTAAAAACCAAAAGAGCTAAAACTTTCCCAAAATTCGTAATTATGTATTTAAGTATTTGCTTAAATACATAATTAATTATATATTTGCACCTATAAAACATAACTTATGAAATTAGAAATAACCTGTACAAGAGCAGAAGCCAACCATAAACAGTTATTAAACTGTATGGAAAAATTACATAAAATGGAAGGAAGTTTTCAGAAATTGACAAAATTATTATCCATTGCCGGGAACGATGTACGTTTAAAAATACTCTACCTTTTAGGAGAAGAAGGCGAATTATGTCCTTGTGATTTGGCAGACATTTTAAAAATGAGCGTCCCTGCTGTATCTCAACACATTCGTAAAATTAAAGATGCAGGAATTATTACATCACGACGTGACGGTCAAACGCTTTACTATTCATTAAATAGTGATGAAACAGAGATTTTTAATAGCATTTTTAAATCCATAGAATTAATTAGAAAAATCGCATAATTTTTAAAAAATGAAAACAGAAAACACATCAAAAAATGCAGCATATACAGGTCTGTTTGCTGCTATTGCGGCATCATCGTGTTGCATACCACCAGTTATTGCATTAATAGCAGGTGTAGGAGGAAGTGCATCTGCACTATCTTGGATGGAACCTTTTAGACCCTATTTAATAGGTTTAGCTGTAATAGCTATTGGCTATGCTTGGTATGCTTACTTAAAACCCAAAAAAGCCGATGACTGTTGCGAAGTTGATGCAAAACCAAAATGGTATCAAACCAAAGGCTTTTTAATAGGCATTACATTGTTTGCAGCTATTTCAATTAGCTTTCCTTATTATTCTCATATATTTTATCCAGATAACAAAAAAGAGGTTATTGTCGTAAATCAATCAGACATTCAAACTGTAAATTTTGATGTAAAAGGTATGACTTGCGCTTCTTGTGAAGAACACGTTAAGCACGCTGTTAACGAATTAGAAGGTATTGTTAATGTAGCTGCTTCTTATGAGAAAGCTAATGCCGAAGTGGAGTTTGACAATACAAAAACATCTAAAGAAGATATAGAAAAAGCTATAAATTCAACGGGTTATAAAGTTATTAATAAATAAAAATAAATCTTATGAAAAAATTATTAGTTATATCAGGATTATTCCTTTTATTATTTTCATTTAATGCACAAGCACAATCGTGTTGTTTGCCGAAAAATGACAAAAAGGTAGAGAAAGCCAATATCAATATGCAAGAAACTAAAACAGTTACTTTAAAAGTTACAGGCATGACTTGTATGTCTTGTTCAAACCATGTAATGAAGGCTTTAGAAAAAGTAGAGGGAGTTATAGAACCGTTGGTCGAGTATAAAGAGGATAGAGCGGTTGTGACTTTCAATCCAAAGTTAACTACAGTAGAAGCCATTATTGAAGCCATTAATAAAACACCTTATAAGGCAAGTTTGATGGAGCCAAAAAGCTAGGGAAACTAAAGTCGCAAAAAAAGTTGGGGTATAATACCTCAATTTTTTTCAAACTGTATTTAAGTATTTAATTAAATAATTGTTCTAATGAAACAGTCAAAGAAGGAAGTTTTCAATCCGGACCACTTGGATTGTTGCATAGAAATTGGAGATTGTGAATTGCAAAATCCACCAAAAGAATTAATTGATAAACTTATTGGACAGCCCATCAGTGACTGTAAAAAAATTATTGAAGAGTTTCTTAAACCTCAAGAAAAATTAGTTATAAAATTTAAAAAGAAAATAGGGTTTAAAACTCAAAATGATAATCGCTAGTTAGCTTTTAAATGGACTGAAAATACAGTACTTAATTTAAAAAAAGATATCAAAATGGAAGTTTGTCACACCAGTAACCCAGCACTTATTCTTATACCAGATATTAGTGGGTTTACCAAATACATTGCCACTTCTGAAATTAGGCATAGTCAGGAAAAAATTGCACTATTGCTCGAATCAATTTTAGAAAATAATATACTAAATTTTAAAGTGTCTGAAATCGAAGGCGATGCTATTTTATTTTACAGTTATGAATTTCCATATTCAGCAACGGAAATCATTAATCAATGTCAATTGATGTTCGACAAATTTCATCAAAGAATAGATGAATTTAAACGATCGAAATGTATGTGTGAGTCTTGCCAAAATCTATATAACCTTTCACTAAAATTTGTGCTTCATTTTGGACAACTTGGCTCTGTAATGGTAAAAGACTATTGTAAACTCTTTGGTAAAGATTTAATAATAGCACATCGGCTTCTTAAAAACAAAATTAGCTCAAATGAGTACATACTTTTCACGGAAAATTTTAGCAATCAATTTCCACTTATAGGCACTCATCTTGATAACCATACGGAATTGGTCAACGACATTTTCAATTTAGAAGACATCGGTGATATTGGTATTACTTATTTCGATTTGAAGGCATTAAGTTTAAAGAACAGACAAGGTACGACTTGTTAAAATGATCAGCATTTTCTTCGTGCGGAAAATGAAATAAACATAATCTAAATTATATACAAAATGAAAACAGCAAAGCAATATTTGGGCAAACAATTAAACACCATGTTATCTGAAATTCAACTTGATGATAATAATTTTATCGTGAATGTCCAAAGGGAATTACTTAAAGGCAATCCACTGCCAAAAACAACATTTTATGCACTTATCGATGCGACTAAAGAGAAAGCTGATTCACTGTTGGAATTATTAGGAGAGCTAAATGAAAATGATGAAATCACTGCCTTTTCTGGTTTGTCGATCACACCTACTAACCACAAGTTTATAGTGCAAGGCAAAACACTTTATACTTGGTGTGCATTAGACGCTATATTGTTTACCGAATGGCTGGATGTTTCGTCCCAAATTATATCTCAAGACCCAATTGACAATTCTTTAATTGAGTTGAATATTGACTGTGATCATTTGGTATCATCTAATCCGTATCCAATATTTCTCTCTTTGGTTGAAAAAATGGACTCTTGCAATATCAGAGGCTCCTTCTGTAATCACGTTTCTTTTTTTGCAAGCGAACAAACCGCAAAACAATGGCTTGACAGCAATGCAAATGGCAAGATATTAACCTTGGAAGATCTGTTTGAATCGAATAAAATTGGCTTAAAATGTTGTTAAAAATAATAACCCATATTTATTAAGCACCACATAAAAACAAATCATTTTTAATATGAAGAATTTATTTAAAAAGAAAAACGAGTTATCTCAAAAAACAGAAACTGTTTCATTACAGATAGAAGGAATGACCTGTAGTGGCTGTTCATTACATATCGAAAAGGATATCAATAAAAAAGATGGTATTCTAATCAGTTCTGTGAACCACGAAACTGGTAAAGGAGAATTTACTTTTGATACTGCCAAGTTGAATAAAGAGGAATTGATTAACGCTGTAAATAGCATTGGTAAGTATACGGTTGTTAAAGGCAATGAAAAAGAGGATTGTTGTGATTCAATTTCGGATAGCACGACAGATAAAGCGTCCAACAAAGGAAAAAATCAATTCGATTTAATCGTAATTGGAGGTGGTTCTGCTGCATTTTCAGCAGCCATAAAAGCTGAAAGTTTAGGACTCACAACACTAATGGTTAATGGTGGATTAGATTTTGGTGGCACTTGTGTTAATGTTGGCTGTGTACCTTCCAAAAATTTAATCCGTGCGGCTGAAACGGCTTACCATACAACACATTCTAATTTTGCAGGAATAAAACCAAAAGGTGCTGACATTGATTTCGCACAAGTTATCAAGGATAAAAAAGCTTTAGTTGCTGCATTACAACAACAAAAATATATGGATGTGGTCAGTGATTTTAAAGGCTTGACCATGCTCAAGGGATGGGCAGAGTTTGTAAATAACAACACCATTATTGTTGATGGTAAAGACACATACACTGCAACAAACGTTGTTATAGCAACAGGTGCAACCACGAATATTCCAAATATTGAAGGATTAAATGAAGTTGGGTATTTAACTAATGTGTCCTTATTCGATTTGGAAGAAAAACCCAAAAGCTTGACCATAATGGGCGCAGGTTACATAGGGTTGGAAATAGCAATGGCATATAATCGTTTAGGTGTAAAAGTGCGCATCATTGAATTTACAGATAGACCTTTACGAAGTCAAACCGAAGACATTACTGGTGTTTTAGTTGAACAAATGAAAAGTGAAGGCATTGAAATTCTTCCAAATTTTAGAGCCTTTAAATTTGAAAAAGAGGGCAACAATACTATTATTCATTGTAACTGTCCTGATGGTTCTACAACACAAATTGTTGAAAAAGGACATATTGTTGTCGCGACAGGAACCAA
>Ga0256829_1002325_pt1 | contig 14274 bp, 17 predicted proteins | sample 131447metaG_FD_185979 | JGI IMG/M metagenome (GOLD analysis project Ga0256829, IMG submission 185979) | Hydrothermal vent microbial communities from Lau Basin, Pacific Ocean - 131-447 | ecosystem: Environmental > Aquatic > Marine > Hydrothermal vents | place: Pacific Ocean: Lau Basin | collected...
CAAAATAAACATTTTCCATGATTTTCTCTGCATTTTTTAATTCACCCTTTGGATATGCAAGATTAACTGGAACTCCAGCAAACACTCCAGTCGTAAGAAGCGTTGAAAGTGCTCCTACAGCCATCATTTTTGTTTTTACATATGTCATATATAACTCCTTACTTTTGCAATTTTAAATATAAGCCATAAGACTCTATTGCAAAACTTGGCATAAGTGTAGTTGAAATAATATTAATCTCTTCTTAATTTGTTACATATTTGTTACATTAATATAATAAATGTAACAAATATGTAATGAAATAAGATAAACTAATAGATAAATGTAATTTTAAGTAACTAAAATTATGAAATAATATATTGTATATAGAAGAATACTATTATAAATATACGATTAAGTTATATTTAAACTAATGTATATTATACTTTCATTAAGCAATCATTCAAATCATTGAAGATTTAGCTTAAATAAAATTTAATAATATATATAAGGAATTTAACATGGCAACAAATAAATTAGTAGATATCGCAGAAGCACAAATGGACGCAACAGAAGCAACAGTAGTAAATGCACTTACAGCATTAGATGGTCAAATCACTTCAGCTCGTGAAATCGGTTCAGATAAAGCAAAAGTAATAGTAAGTGGTTTTGGTGGTGAAAACAAAATGGCTGAGTTAATCGAAAAATTAGCTGGTTATATGGGTGAAGCAGCTGGTGCTGGTATGGCTGTTGGTTCAGTTCCAATGGTAGTTATGGCTGGTGCAGCTAAAGGTGTTTACAAAAAAATTACTGACTAATTTATAGTTTAATTTTTTTACACCTCTCAAAGCATTTCTTGCTTTGAGAACTCTTCTCTTTTATTTTCCAACTAACTTTTTTTCTTTTCAATCTATTTTTAATGTTTAATCTTAAGTATTTTTAAGTTGATAATATAGTATAATGATAAAGATTATAACTTCAAATTAATATTAGGGAAATATAATGAAAATACTTTTATTATTGATAACTTTAACACTTTCTATATACGCAGAGAATTTAACGCTTTCTGGAAATGTTATCTCAGACAATGAAAAAATGATAACAAGCCGTTTTATGGGATTTGTTACGCAAGTAAAAGTTTCAGAAGGTGACTTTGTAAAAAAAGGACAACTTCTTTACTCTATCGACTCAAGAGAGATAGACTCTGCACTTTCGCAAGTTAAACTTGCTATCTCTGAAGCAGAGCTAAGTGTTCAAATGCATCAAAACCAATATGTAAATGTAAAACTAAACCTTGAACGAAATAAACGACTTCTAAGAAAAGATATGGTTTCTAAATTTGAAGTTGAAAACTTAGCCTTAGCTGCAAAAAATCTTAGCGATATGATAGAAATTTTAAAAAAGCAGTTAAATCAAGCTAAAATAAAACTCAAAGAAGTAGAACATCAGTATAAATATCTTAATGTTAAAGCACCAAATAGTGGTGTTGTAGTTCATAAAAATATAAAAGCAGGAGAGATGGCTATGCCTGGTATGCCAGCTCTTGTTCTTTCTGACCTTAGTAAGTTAAAAGTTGTGGTTGAGATAGCAGAAAACAATCTTGGTTTTATAAAATACGGAACAAGAGTCTCAGTTGAAATCCCTTCAGTTGGCTTAAAGAGTATAGGTAAAGTATCAGCAATAATACCAAGTTCAAACCCTATGACTCATACATTTAAAATTAAAATATCATTTAAACACCCTCATGTAGCTGTATATCCTGGAATGTATGCGACTGTTAATATAGCGGTGAAGTAGTATGAATGAAGAAGAAATATCAAAAATCAAAACGACTAATAGTGCAGGTTTACTAGCAAAAAGCTTTTTGATAAATCCTTTGACGGTTGTTTTAGCAGTTTTTATCATCATACTTGGTGTTATTGCACTTCAACTTATGCCAAGAGAAGAGGACCCTAAGATAGAGATTAGTGCTGGGAGTATTATCATTCCTGCTCCTGGGCTTAAACCAAAAGAAGTAAGCAAGGTTATAACAGAACCATTAGAGAAAAAACTTCGAGAGATTTCAGGTGTTAAGCATATATACTCTATGAGTATGCCAAATGCATCAGTTGTAAATATCGTATATCGTATTGGTGAGAATAGAGAAACATCAAACTTAAAACTATATGACAAGATTATGCAAAATATGGATGAAATGCCAAAAGATGTAATGCAACCAATCATAAAACCCTTCGACATTGATATAAGTATCCCCATAGTGGACATTGCTCTTTATCAAAAAGACAATAATGTTTCATACAAAAAATATCTAGCGAAAGTTTATGCCATGCAGTTGGGTATAAATTCTTTAGATAATGTTTCTAAAACAGACTTAAAGGGTGAGAAAAAAGAGCAGTATAATGTAAGTGTAGATGTCAATAGACTTGATGGTTATCATCTATCTTTAGGTCAGGTTGTAAAAAGTATAAAAGATGTAGCTGTGAGAACACCAAATGTTAAAGCAAAAACAAAGTCAAATGATTTGGTAGTTATATCACTTAAAGATGTTTTGGGTTCTATAAAAGATGTTCAAAATATTATTGTAGCAGAGTACATGGGAAGTCCAATATATCTCAAAGATATAGCTAATGTAAGTGATGGAGTAGATATACAAAACAAACAGAGTGCAATCATCATCACTAAAGATAGAAAAAAATATAATCAAATAACTTTAACAGTAGCAAAACTAGCAGGAACAAACGCAGTAAGTGTATCAAATGAGATAAAAGAGTATTTAAAAGAGCATAAAGATGAACTTGAAAAACAAGGAATATACTATAAAGTAACAAGAGACTATGGTAAAAGAGCAGATGTAGCCGTTGATGAATTGGTGCATCATATTGTGATTACTATTGCTATTATTTTTGTTATGTTGATTGTTTTCTTAGGCTGGAGAGAGTCTTTGATAGTTACTTTTACTATCCCTGCTATCTTAGCTATAACTCTATTTGTGGCATATATGAGTGGTCAGACTATAAACAGAATTACACTTTTTGCTTTTTTACTCTCTCTTGGTTTATTGGTTGATGCAGGTATTATCGTTATTGAAAATATACACAGACATCTTCATGATGATAATATAAAACATGATTCTATGGATATTTTACTTATAAAAGCAACAGATGAAACTGGTGGACCTACAAATATTGCCACACTTGCTATCGTGCTGACTATAGTTCCTATGGTATTTGTTGGGGGAATGATGGGAAGTTTTATGAAACCCATCCCCTTAAATGTTCCTGTTGCACTTATAGCTTCTCTTGTTGTTGCTTATATATTTGTTCCATATTTAAGTAAAAAATTATTGAAGATGGAGAAATAATCATGAACGATAATAAAGCAAGTAAATTTGAAAACTTTATATACAATATTTTAAAGAGTCCGTCAAAAAAACTTTTTATAGTGCTAGTTGTTATACTCTCTTTGGTGGCTTCAATCATGATGATACCATCTCAAGCAGTTTTAGTAAAAATGCTTCCAAGTAAAAGTGCAGATACTTTTAGTGTTTATGTTGATACTCTTAAGGGTAGTTCGATGGAAGAGACAAAAAAAGTCTCAGAATGTGTAACAAATATACTAAGTAAAGAGAAAGAAGTTACAGATATGGAGCTTTACTTGGGCGAGGGAGCACCTCTTGATTATGCTGGACTTGTTAAAGGAAGTGCCTTAAAAAAAGGTGAACAATTTGCTGAGATAGTTGTAAATCTAACAAACAAACATGAAAGAAAAGAAAAATCATTTAATATAGTTCATAGACTTAGACCAATCATTCAAAATACTTGCGAAGATGTGGACAAACCTACAACAATTAAACTTATAGAGATGCCATCAGGTCCACCAATGCTCGCACCAATAGTTGTCGAAGTTTATGGAGACAATAGTGATGAGATAGATGATATTTCAAAGCAGGTTGCAGCAATTTTAGCTACTACTGATGGTTTGGCAGATATAGATATTATGGCAAATCGTACTCATGATGAGTATAAATTAACACTTAATACAGATAAGATAGCTAAAAGTGGACTGAGTGTTGAGCAAATAAATAAAATACTTTATCTAGCCTTAGAAGGCTCTGGTGTGGCAGTAAAAAGCACACAACATGCAAACCAACAGATACCAATCTTTGTAAGACTTAGCGATAAATCTCGTAGTTTAGATACTGATACCTTGCAAAATCTACAAATAAAACTAAGTTCTTTAAAACTTATGAATAAAAAAGGGCTAATGATACCTTTAACTGAAGTTGTAAGTATAGAAAAATCAGAATCAGATCCTATGATATATCATAAAGACTTAAAAACCATGGTAAATGTAACTGCTAATACCGATATGGTTAGTCAAGTATATCCACTACTTGATGCAAGACAAACTATGATAGAACTCTTTAGCACTCAGTATTATGTTCAAGAGCAGTTGGGCATGAGTACCTATATGTTTGACCTAAAATTAACAAACAAACTTACAGGAGAAAAGTTTCTTGTAAGATGGGATGGAGAGATGAAAGTAACACTTGATACTTTTAGAGACTTAGGTAGTGCTTTTATAGCTGCACTTGTACTTATCTTTATTGTATTTGTTATTTATTATAAGTCATTTGCCATAAGTGGGATTATTTTAGGTGGAAGTTTTTTATCCATAATTGGTGTGATAGTTGGGCATTGGGTTGCTGATGTGTTTACAACAGAGACATTCTTTTTGACTGCAACATCACTTATCGGTTTTATTGCTCTTATGGGAATTAGCTCAAGAAACTCTTTACTGATGGTTGATTTTGCTCAGGGTCTTATAAAAAATGGTATAGAGAAAAGAAGGGCAGTTGCAAAGGCAAGTGCTACTCGTGCAAAACCTATCATGCTAACAGCTATAGCTATCATCTTAGGTTCTGCACTACTTACAACTGACCCTGTATTTGGTGGTTTAGGTGTTGCCCTTATATCTGGAACTATAGCCGCAGTTATCGTCTCGTTGATTTTTATACCTGTCTTGATGGATAGCACAAAATCAATCTAACAAATTAACCTCTTTACGAGGTTATGACATTATCTTTTGAACTAACATATATCCACTTCCTGCCATAAAGATTGTACCTACTACATTTAGTAAAATATTGATAACTGCTAATGTAAAACTTCCACCTTCAAAAAGCAAAAAACTCTCAATAGCAAAAGTTGAGTAGGTTGTTAATGCACCTAATATACCAGTGGACATAAATGATTTTATATGCATTGAAAAGATATGAGTGTACATGAAATATGATATTAAAACTCCCATGATAAAACTACCAAGAAGATTGACTCCCAGTGTCCCAAATGGTAGTTCATGAGGCAACTTGTGTGAGATAACCCCATTTAGATAAGCACGAGAAACAGCTCCTATAAAACCACCACTACCTATTGCTAGTATTGTTTGCCAACTCATCATCATAAACCTTTTGCATCTTAATTCTTAAATCACTTAACCAATTTTTATCTCTTTTATCTGCTATAAAAGAGTCCATATATACAACCGTAATATTTTTTGGCATATAGTAAAATCGTTTTATATCGTAACAACCCATAGTATCAATAAGAACTACAGGTTGCACTCTAAGTTCATATTTGTCAGCTATGACTTTAGCACCAGATTTAAAGGGTAACATTCTTCCTGTTTTAGAACGAGTGCCTTCTGGAAACATAGTTATAACTCTTTTTTTACCAAGTCTATCTTTTGCGGCATGAAGAAGTTTTACAAGTGATGTTTTACTCTCTCTCTCAACTTCAATATCTTCAGGAAGGCTCATGGCAAGACCAAAAAAAGGTACATCAAACAGTGCTTTTTTTGCAACCCAAGCCAAATCAAGCCTAGTGATAGTCTCCATAACACCAATATCTAAATCACTTTGATGGTTGATCAAAAACATCTGTACATCATCATCAGGATTACCTTTTATAGTAGTACGAAAAAAGGTAGTTAGTCTAATCAGCCAAGCAGATAACTTTCTAGCGAAAGGTCTTGGTATTATAAAATATATGATAATAGAAAAAGTAAGTCCTATAAAAATTATGACGGTTGCAATAAACCAATTAATATGAGCAAATATCTTCATCTTTAACCCAACCTATTTTGTCATTTTTTAATTTTACTTTTACAAAGCCTTTTATGCTACCCTCTTTTTGCAGTTTATATTTATTTGGAGTTGTTTCAAAAATAGTACCATTATCTACTGGTAGCAGATGAATCTGAGAGCCTTTTTTTATGCAAATATCTTCTTGAGGTGCCCAAGTATATGCAATATAAGCTATGGGAAGTAGTATAAAAATAAGATAGATATACTTTTTTCTCCAAAGAATAAATAAAAATGCAAGAAATGATATTGCAGCTGCAATCTCTACTTTTAGTAACTCATGAGACTGGTCTCTTGGTTTTAAATCACTTTGAGTAACAACACTATCATCAACAACAACAATAGGAATATGTATCATTTCAAACTTATTTTTTGATAAGTTAAAATAAGAAAATGAGAACTCTTTTGTAGCTTTGTCGAGAACAACATAGTAGGTGATTTTTGATTCGTCATAAGATTGTGTAACTGACTCTACTCCCTGTTTAACTATGTTCTTAAAATGCATTGCTCCTATGTCAGATTTTATAGCTGAGAGTACAAAGATGGCGATATTATGTGTTTTATCATAGTCTGTAGTTTTATACTCTAGTAACTCCATATAGTTTGCTATTACATTTGAAAAGTTTTTTTTAGGATTTAGTGTGATGACATGTAAAGAAGCACCTTCTAGTATAGAAGAATCATAATCTTGTGTTCCAATAAGTGAGGCATTAATATCAGGTAGTTTGGCATATTTACTAGTTGCTAAAAAATGAAATGTATCATAGAAATATTTCCCCCTAGAGTCACGCAAAGGAAATTCATCTAATATTTTTATCCCATTACTTTTTGAGAGTTCATATTTTACATCTGGAAATTCACTAACAGTAGATATTGATTTTATAGTAAAAGAGGATATTTCACCCTTTATAACTCTTTGTGGAACTTTATCATAGCTAAGATATATAACCTGCTCGGCAAATAATGAAAGTGTAAATAAAAGAGTTAATACAAGGTATCTCATAGTTATTTAAAAAAGCCTTTTAGCATTTTTACACCATCATCAGAGCCAAGTAAAGCTTCCATAGCTCTCTCAGGGTGAGGCATAAGCCCAAATACATTTTTTTCTTTGTTACAAACACCAGCAATAGAGTCAATACTTCCATTTGGATTTTTAACATTTCCATCTGCATCTGTGTAAGTAAGTAGAATTTGATTGTTATCATATAACTCTTTAAGAGTGTTTTCATCAACGAAGTAGTTACCATCATGATGTGCGATAGGTATGTTTACTATATCGCCATTGTTTAACTCTTCCAAAAATACATTATCATTGTTTTGAACTTTTAGGTGGTGATGTTTTGAGATAAAGTGAAGACCATCATTTCTTTTAAGTGCACCTGGAAGAAGTCCAGTTTCTGTTAAAACTTGAAAACCATTGCAAATACCTAAAACTTTTCCACCATTCTCAGCATAAGTGCTAACAGCTTTCATGACAGGGCTAAACTTTGCGATAGCACCACTTCTGAGATAATCACCATAAGAGAAACCACCAGCTACTACTAGCAAGTCAGTATCAGCAGGAATATTTTCTTCTTTATGCCATACTATTTCAGTTGTAGCACCCAGCTCTTCAAAAGCATGTTGTGTGTCATACTCGCAGTTTGTTCCTGGAAATTGGAGGATTGAAACTTTCATTATACCAACTCTATTTCATAATCTTCTATAACAGTATTTGCTAAAAGTTCTTCACACATTTTTGTAACATCACTCATAGCTTTTGTCTTATCTTCAGTGTCAAGTTGTAAAATGACTTGTTTTCCTATACGGACATCACTCACCATAGAAAAATGTAATGAGTCAAGAGCATGATGAACTGCTTTTCCTTGAGAATCTAAAACACCTGCTTTAAGAGATATATTTATTATTGCTTTCATTGATTATTTTCCTAATATTCTATTTAATACTTGTTCATAAGCGACTGTAAGTCCACCAAGACCTTGACGAAATCTATCTTTATCCATCTTCTCACCACTCTCAGCGTCCCAAAAACGACAATTATCAGGAGATATTTCATCAACTAAGATAATGTTACCATCCTTATCTTTTCCAAACTCAAGTTTAAAATCTACAAGATTTAAACCTCTCTCTGCAAAATAAGGTAAGAGTATGTCATTTATCTCTCTCGCCATTCGTCTAAGTTTGTCAAGCTCATCTTGATAATCTACAAGTCCCAAAATAAGTGCATGTTGGTCGTTAAGTTTTGGATCGCCAAGCTCATCATTTTTATAATCGAACTCTACAAGTGTAAAAGGTAGCCTAGTCCCATCTTCTATACCAAGGTTACGAGTTAAACTTCCTGTTGCAATATTTCTTACAATAACTTCTATCATGATAACATCAACTTTTTTATGAAGCATATGATTATCATCCATCATTTTTACAAAATGAGTTGGAATACCCTTATCTTCTAAAAGTTTAAAAAGTTCAGTTGAAATTTTGTTATTTAAAGCACCTTTTCCAGCCTCACTTGATTTCTTCTCACCATTAAACGCAGTCAAATCATCTTTAAACTCTGAAATAACTAAGTTCTCATCATCTGTTAAAAATAATCTTTTCGCTTTTCCCTCGTAAAGTAACTCTCTTTTTTCCATTAAGGTTTATCCTTTTATGATTACTAAAGCTTTAATGACATCAACAGCTTCTTTTAGTTGTATATCTTTGTTTAGCATTTTAGGTGTAATTATATCTTTATTTGCTTTTTTATCTGCTTTTTTATCACTTTTTTTACCATCAACTTTTTCAAGTTCTTTTTTAAGATGCTCTTTTAAGTCTGCTTCTTTGATGGCAAACTCATTTTTATGTGTTTTTACTTCGCCTGGAGCAACAACAATATCTGGTTTTACACCAACAGCTTGGATAGTTCTTCCAGTCGGGAGATAATATCTTGCGATAGTTAGTTTTATAGCTTCACCTTTAGTGATAGGGAGTACAACCTGAACACTTCCTTTACCAAAAGTATTTTCTCCGATAAGCACAGCTCTTTTATCATCTTGCAAAGCACCACTTACAATTTCAGAAGCACTGGCACTTCCACCATTTACTAAAACTACCATAGGGACATGTGTAAGAGTTGCACTTGAAGATGCAGAGTAAGTTTTGTTATCTCTCTCGTATCTTCCTTTTTGAGAAACAATTTTACCTTTATCTACAAATAGATCAACTAAACCAACAGCTTGGTCTAAAAGTCCACCAGGATTATTTCGTAAATCAAGTATAATTCCTTTTGTACTAGCTTTATTTAACTTAATAGCTTTAGATACATCTTTAGCTACTTTTTGGTCAAAACTTGCAACTCTGATATATAAAATATCTTTTCCTATCTTTTTAGAATGAACTGACTCAATAGTTATAACTCCACGAATAATATGAAACTTAAGTGGTTTCATTTCGCCTTTTCTTACTATCGTTACATCTATGGGGTCGCCAACTTTTCCTCTCATAAGTGAAACTGCTTCATCTATTGTCATGCTGATTGTAGATTTATCATTTATTTTGAGGATAATATCACCTGCTTTTAAACCTGCTTTATCTGCTGGAGTTCCATCTATTGGTGATATTACAGTTAAAGCACCTTCTTTCATGCCAACAGTGATACCAAGTCCACCAAACTCACCTTTAGTCTGAATCTGAAGATTTTTATAATCTTTTTCTTTCATGTAATTTGAGTGTGCATCAAGGTTTTTCATCATGCCATCAAGTGCTTTATCAATAAGTTCTTCAACTGTTATCTTATCAACATCATACTGCTCAACAATGTCAAGAACTTTTGTGAATTTTGCATAAGATTCAAGTCTTGTTTTTTGTGAAGACTTGACATTTGCTTCACCAAAAAGGTTTGAAGATAAAAGAAGCGTTAAGGCGACAGTTGCCGAAGCAAATCCAAGTGTTATAAATTTTTTATTTTTCATAAGGAGTCCAATAATTAGATTTAGAAAAATATTATACCTTTTGTTATTAAACACTTGTTTATTGTATAATGTCAAATAGAAAAATATACAAGGTTATAAAGATAATGAAAAATATTATTTTGATTGGTTTTATGGGTGTAGGTAAGGGCAGTGTAGCACGCGAAGTTGCAAAAAACTCTAACTACATGACTATAGATACGGATGATTTGATCGAAAGTATGGAAAATAAAAAAGTAAAAGATATTTTTCAAGATGATAGTGAAGAGTATTTTAGAGCTTTGGAGAAAAAAGTTTCTATTTGGTTGGAAACAAGTGTTAAAAATACACTCATCTCAACTGGTGGTGGTTTTTATAAGCAAAAAAATCTTAAAAAGATAGGTCTTGTTGTTTTACTTGATTCTCCATTTGATGAGATTATAAAAAGAATAAAAAAACATCCAAATGCAGTTAAAAAGCTTAAAAAACGACCACTTTTGAGTGACTTAAAGGCTGCAAAAAAACTTTATGACTTAAGAAGACCAGAGTATTTAAAACTTTCTGATATAGTTATAGATGTAACAAAAAAAAGTGCAATAGACTGCTCTAAAGAATTATTAAAAAAGGTAAAAAAACATGCGTAAAATATTTGTATATGGACTTCTTCTTTTAGCGACTTCGCTTTTTGCAGAGGGAATTAACTGGGCGAAAGACTATAACTCTGCGATAGAGACAGCAAAAAAAGAGCATAAACCTGTAATGTTTGTTATATCAAGACATACTTGTAAATACTGTATCATACTGGAAAATACTACATTTTCTGATGAGAGAGTGATAAAAGCTTTAAACAAAGATTTTGTTTCTGTTATCTCTTACACTGATGATAGAGATTATATTCCTGCTGGAATGTATCAAGGAAGTACACCTTCGACTTGGTTTTTATATTCTGATGGTGAACCAATGTATAGAGCTGTAGTTGGTGCTATTGGAACTCAAAACTTTTTAGGTGGGATTAAAACTGTAAAAGAAAAGTTTGACACTACAAATAATGGGATTATAAAATGATATTTACAAATACAAATGAGTCTAGGTTTTCGGCTGAATTTGATGAGTTGTTAAGTCGTGGAAAAATGGATATGGAGCATGTTGGAAATATCGTTGGTGGTATAATCCAAGAAATCAGAACTGATAAGAATGAAGCTCTAAAAAAACATATATCTAAGTTTGATAACTGGACACCAAGAACTGATGAAGATTTAAAAATTTCTACAGAGTCTATGGCAGTTGCATATGAAAAGATAGATGTTAAACTAAGAGATGCTCTTCACCTAGCTTATGATAGAATAAAATCTTATCATCAAAAACAAAAACCAAAATCATGGTTTGACACTGAAGAAAATGGAACAATACTTGGACAAAAAGTAACTCCCGTTGATAGTGCAGGGCTTTATATACCAGGTGGAAAGGCAGCTTATCCATCTTCACTTCTTATGAATGTTATTCCAGCACAAGTAGCAGGGGTGGAAGAGATTATAGTTTGTACACCTACTCCAGACAATGAGCCAAATGAGCTTTTACTTGCAGCATGTCATCTTTGTGGAGTAAGTGAAGTTTATAAGGTTGGAGGTGCTAGTGCTATCGCTGCTATGGCTTATGGGACAGAGACAATTCCAAAAGTAGATGTTATAACAGGGCCAGGAAATATCTTTGTAGCAACAGCTAAAAAAATGGTTTTTGGTGAAGTAAATATCGACATGATAGCAGGACCGAGTGAGATAGGTATTTTAGCTGATGATAGTGCAAAGGCAAATCATATAGCGATTGATTTACTTTCTCAGGCAGAACATGATGAGATGGCAAGTTCTATACTTATCACCCCTTCACAAAAACTTGCAGATAATGTTAAAGTGGAGATAGAAAACTGGCTAGTAAAACTTCCTCGTCAAGAGATAGCAAGAAAGTCAATAGAAGAGAGAGCTGCTATTATCATAACAAAAGATATGGATGAAGCAGTTAAACTGATGAATGAGATTGCACCTGAACATTTAGAAGTTGCAACAACTTCACCATTTGAACTTTTAGCATCTATAAAACATGCAGGAGCAATTTTTCTAGGTCATAATACTCCAGAAGCTATAGGCGACTATGTAGCAGGACCAAACCATACACTTCCAACAGGTGGAACAGCTAAGTTTTACTCTCCTCTTGGAGTTGAGAATTTTATGAAAAAAAGTTCCATTATCTCTTTTAGTTCTAAGGGCATAAATGAGATTGGAGAACAGTGTGCATTGATCGCAAATACTGAGGGACTGACTGCACATGAACAGTCGGTAAGAGTTAGATTAGACTAACTCTGAACTTGTTTCGTATTGTTACGGTTAAATAGAGCGAATAAGTCGCCGCTAGGCTACTTATTCGCTCCTATGATTTGTTATATTTTTAAACCAAGTGTTTCTCCAGAGATATTTAAAAATTCCAAATGTTTTAATATTTCTAATTTTTTAGAAAATGGTATTTCTAAAACAATAGTTCCATCAAATAGGCATTTACGTGGGTCGTAATTAAATAAAAATGCTCCTTTTTGGGCATTAACTCTTGTGTTTGCATATGGAAATCTATATAAAAAATTTATGAATTTATAGTGTTCCTTCATTGATGAGTGACTATCTATATCAAAGTCATACGCTTTTTTATAATCCTTTGTAATAATATACTCGTTTTTAACATGACTAGTATTTGTCATAAAATATATATATCCATTATCTTCAAAATTTGAAGAACATGCAAAATATAATGCAACCAAAGGGTCATATGTTACATCAAGGAAACGTGTTTTAATTCCATAATGCCTTGCAAGAAATAAGAGATTGATATCATCATCTTCTACTTTATTTACATAGTGTAAATAATCTTTTGGTAACTTCTTTTGGAAGTTGTTAATTTCATCTATTTCTTCTTGAGTAATATATGTTGATGGACTGTTTTCTAATATTGGTATTTTATCAAATGTTGTATTTCTAGCTATTGATGGTTGTAATGCAAATTCATACTCTTTCGATTCACCTCTTAGCAAGAGTTCTTTATCCCATCCAGATAAATTTGTTGGAGAAAAATATTCAATTAATTCAGATATTGAATTTATTTGTTTCTGTACTCTATTTGAACTTTTCACTTTGCTTCCTTGTTTTCTACTGAATATAACGGTTGAAGATAGCCAATAAGTTGCCGTTAGGTAACTTATTGGCTACTCTGTTTTGTTGTATGCGAACTTCTATGACGGCTTATTTTGGTTGAAAATACTCAGTATAAAAATTGTATTTTTATTTAAATTTATTTCATAATTGATAGTATGTGTTTTAAATGTCATATCTCTAACATTCTCATCATCAAAATAAAATGATGGTCTATATTTATACGGAAAATTTGGGATTTGATTAATTTGTATATTTAAATCTTGTTTGAATTTTCTACTTGCAGTAATTTTGTCTTTAGCAATATGTTTTAGAATTACTAGTAGTTCTTTTTGATACTCTTCAGTTCTTATAATCTTCATTAATTGTTTTCTAGTTCTTTAAAAAATAATTCAATCTCATCATCTGACTCTTCTTGTGTTAGTAACCGCATACTTCCATTATGAACATCATCTCTAATTTGATGTATTCTCTTTTTTCTTTCATAAAAATATGGGTCTATTTCTAAATTTTTATCTTTTGAGATAGCGATATTTTCATTATGATTATTAACATAACTCATAAACTTTTGCACATAGTTATCTTGAATTTGTACTGACATAGTTTGCATAATAAACTCCAATGAATAATTTATTTACTATTATATCAAACTAAAGTGAAGTACACTTTAGTTATTTAATTTATTTGTCATAATTTTTTCATAGGAGGCATTACACTCATCTATATTCAAAGCTATTCTTGTATTTAGACTTAATGAAAATTCTGGGTGCTTAAATTATAACTATTTATGATAATTAACAAGATAAAAATCCACTATTTTCAACTTCAAACTTTTAGTAAATCCAGCATGGACATGCATCAACTTTTTCATAGGTGAAAATACTCCTCCATCAATAGCATTTGTTGTATTGTTTATCTTAAAAGCTGTATATTTTTGATAGGTAAAAAGGTAAGGTAAATTTCTTCTGAGACTGTTATATGCAGATACAACTTTAGGATGTGTGTAAGAGGCTTTTTTTGTAGTAGGATTAATAGATT
>Ga0256829_1002326_pt1 | contig 14269 bp, 15 predicted proteins | sample 131447metaG_FD_185979 | JGI IMG/M metagenome (GOLD analysis project Ga0256829, IMG submission 185979) | Hydrothermal vent microbial communities from Lau Basin, Pacific Ocean - 131-447 | ecosystem: Environmental > Aquatic > Marine > Hydrothermal vents | place: Pacific Ocean: Lau Basin | collected...
CTAAGATGACTTGGAAGCTAAATTTTCAGGTTTGCAGGTTGGATCAGAGCAACGAATCATATCAGCCTTGATTGTTTTGTCATCATTAAGAGATTCCTTTATAAGTTTTATAAATTCAAGATTAAAATCATTTATCCTTTCTTCGGTAAGAAAATAGAATCTCCATGAGCCTTCCCTTTTGCTGTCCACAAGCCCGGCAACCCGCAGCATGGCAAGATTTTTTGAAACCGTTGGTTGACCGATATTCAAAACAGCGGTTATCTGGCATACGCAAAGCGGACCGTTTTGGAGCAATTTGAGCATCCTCAGCCTTGTTTCATCCGAAATTGCTTTTGCAAGCAGAATAAAATCTCTCATAACATAAAAGTATATTATTTCTTTACAATATGTCAAGAAAAACTGGCTCAGAGCTTGAAAATTATCAATTAATTACTATTTTTATATTATTACCTGATCTTTAGGAATGGGAAAAGGGGGTTAAACTGTTTGAAACGGTCGAAAAAAAGTTGGAAAAGACAAACAAAACAGGAGAATTTATGATGAAAAATTTAGGAAAATTTGCCTTGCTGATTGCATTAGTTGCTTTTATCGCTCTTTCTTCAGCTTGGGCAAGCGAAGCAAAGGGGAAAGCGTCAATGATGAAAAAACCGTTCGGAACTGCTGCTGATGTTGCTTATGCAAATAATCTATGGAACAAAATGGAACAATTGGGCTACAACTCCACACCGTCGGTTCTGTTTACCGGACCTCCTCCTCATGGACAGGTAATCGAGGTTCTTGAAGGCAAAATCAATGGCAAAAGAATTATCGTCAAACGCAACTATTACGGAAAAGGAATAACACCTAACGCCGTAAAGGCAAACCGCTCAAAATATCTTAAGGCAATCACGATTATGGCAAAACGCAGCGGATATGATCCTGAGGACAAAAACTGGTTCTGGGTAAAATATAAGCCCAACGGCACAATCTTTAAAAACAAAAAAGGAATGCCTCTGGCAGGCAGAGTGGCAAAGGGAATGAAGACTGGATGTATAGCTTGTCACAGTTTGGCTCCTTCAGGAGATATGATTTATATACACGATAAGAAATTAATAAAATTTATCGATTAATCCTAACAAGTCTGTCGTTTATTAAAAAATAAAAGCGGATCATTAGCCATCTTTAGTTGCCTGTTCAACAAGAAAACCAAGATAGGTTAAGATCTGTTTTTTCTCAAATCGAGATTACAGGCTCTTTACCTGCGGCTCTGTTTGCAATTATCTATGCTGGTTGGACTGTAATTTTTTGAGCATCTCAGGCTTGTATCGTACAACCCTATTTCTACCGCTGTTTTTAGCGTGATAAAGTGCCGCATCAGCACATTTGATTGACTCAGCCAGTGCATCTGCGTCATCGGGGAAAAAGCTTACCCCTATCGAAATTGTGCCGCTTATCTGCTTTCTTCCAACCTGAATTTTTTGCTCGGAAAAGATTGTCCTCAAATTTTCTGCAATTTTCATAGTATACTCCGGTGTACTCTCATACATAAGAACAACAAACTCCTCACCTCCGTATCTGGCGGCAATATCGCTTTCGCGAATCGAATTTCTAATTGTTTTGCCAATCAGCTCAATTACCTTATCTCCAACCTCATGCCCATATGTATCGTTTACCTTTTTGAAAAAATCAATATCAATCATCATTACTCCGTAACGATTTTGATGACGCGCAGATTGAGTATTTATTTTTTCTACGAATTCATCCAGGAAGTTACGGTTATAAAGCCCTGAAAGATTATCGCGTATAGAGCGTTCTTTAAGCTCCCGCATTAAAAGTTTGCTGCCTATAATCGGTTTTGCATTTTCAAGATAATATTTGAGTGTGGAAATCTTTTCTTCAATATTATCCAGTTTTTCCTTATCATTATTTAGCAATATTATAACAATTTCATATCTGTCGGTAATTGTATAAGGCAAGCAGCAATAATATTTAAAACTTCCACAATAATTGGGACAGATTTCAGGAAACTGCTCGGAAAGAACATAATTATGGGTTCTGCAGGCACGACATTCCTGGGCATTTTCCACCGCTATATCTTTGCAAACCTGAGTATTAACAGACGCATAGCCAATGGATAAACAGTTTTGCTTGTGATCAACACTACAAACCACAAGCTCATCCGGAGAAACTATTTCGCGGGTTACCTCTGCAATACGTTTATAGATCTGCTCTAATGTTGCATCAAGTTCAATTGCGCGTTTAAATTGGCTAACACGGGAAAGCATATCTATTGTATAATATGCCTTTTCCAGCGGGTCAACGCAACTTTGACCCACACCGCCAAGCAGAATCGCAAGTTTACTCTCGATGTTGCCAAGTGTATTGCTAAATTTTTCCAGCAAGAGATTATAATATTTAGCAATAACGTTCACATCTTTTGTTTTAATTTTAGTACCTATGCGCAAACTAAAATTTCCTTTTCTGGCACTAATCAGAGATCGCTCAAGATTTTTAAAGAATGTTAAATACGGATTAAAAAAAATTTTTGCAAACAAAAGAGCAATCAATATAAACAATAATGTAATAAATGCGATTTTTGCAAGGGTCTTAGCATCCTGTTTGTTTACAGCGCTTATATTATATACAACGCTTATTGCGCCAAGAACAGCTCCCTGTTTTACATTATGGCATTTCAAACAGTCAGGATCGCCGAATGCAGAAGCGATATAGGGAATTGTAACTCGTATAAACGTTTTTCCTTTTTTTTCATAAATCCTGGTTGCCATTTTACCTGTTGCAAGGACATTTTTATCAATGGAATCACGCGGTTGTTCAATATCGTATCCCCTGCCAAACTGCTTGGCTACATATTTGCTTCTGGCAACCCATAGCTGCTTGATGCCTTTGGTATGCGATATAGAGTGCAGAAAGATAATACGTTTGTCCATTGTGCCGCTAACCATATGCGCCGTTAGTCCATCCCGGACAATCTCAGCTATTAAGCGCGTTTTTTCTATAATTCTGTTTTTGGAATAATTTTTAAAATAGAACATCGTATTAATCATAATGGCGACCGAAAAACCAACAAGAATTGTAACCGTAAAAACAAAAATTCTGGATTTAGTATTCATAATCAAAGAAAAGCTAATAGTTGCGGATATACAACAAATTTTTAGATTTCATTAAGCATGCAAAGAGATTAAGTTTTAAAAATTTCATACCTTTAATAATATCAAAAATTTTATATTGTCAAGGTTGCTTTATTTTATAAAGACTCACACATACATCTGCATTGCAAACAAAAATGAAAATGCTTTTGATTTTTGAATCATTAAGGATACGCAGATTTATTAAAAACCAAAACGGCAAAAAAGCAACCATCGTTCCATTTATAAGCCTCTCAGATAATTAAGAACACTACAGGTTTGAGTCTTGCTTATTTGGCTCTGTACTTTCCAATCAGCCTTCTTTTTAACGACGTTTTTGCTATCTCTTTCCTGATCTTCTCTTTTTTTCTCTGAACTTTCGCCTGCAACACATCTATTTTGCCGCGTATATCTTTTAGTTTTTCTATATCAACCTCGCTATTTTCCATCATATCTTTTTCCAAGGAAGATATTTTCTCACTCAGCTCCGAATAATTTTCATCAGCCAGCAGTTGTTCACAAAAATCTATTACCTCGGATAGATTATCTTGATTATAATTCACCAATCAACTATATATTGTCATTCCAGATGCGATGCACCTGAGAAAGATATCGCTCGACAACTTTTATATCTTCGATATTCTTTTTTCTAAAACCTTCAAGCAGCTTATTGCTCAGCCAGGCATAAAGAGCGCTTAAATATTCAACGGTTTCCTTATCGCTGTTTTTATCAAGACTATTGCTTAAAGCAGAAAGTATCTCAACGGTTTTGTTTATATTGTCCGCAGCATTCAAGCCGTTGCCGCTCTCAAGTTTTGTTCTTGCTTCCGCTGTTTCCTTTAATGCGGCACCAAAAAGAAGTGAAACAATCTGTTTAGGGTCATTGACGCTTCCGTAAAGCGTTTTGTTATAACGTTTGTATGCTTGTGAAATAGTCATATCCTCTCCTTATTCCTTTTTATCAACAATAATTCCTATCATCTCTCTCATATTCTCTTCAAGACGCATCATCTCTTTTGAAGGTATCTGACCTATAACTGTTCCGGTTTTTGCATCTATTACCTTTACGTAAAGCTCGCCCAATTTGTCAGAAAATGAAAACTGCACCTTTTCCGATAACATGCCCGAATTGTTCATCTTATTTAAGATATTTTTTAACCTCTTAAGGTCAACATGCCTACCAGAACCGGAATGGTTGGTTTTTCTTAAAACTTCGGCTCCGGTCTTTGACAAGCTAACTCTGACTGCAGGAGCATCAACGGATTTTGCGATGTTCTGCGTCAACGAAAGCTGTTGAGATGTTCCTATTTTTACTGACATTTTATCATCCGTTAGATTTTGTAAAGCTGTTTATCTGCATAGTTAAATAGTTCCCTATGCTTTTTAATTTTCCCAATACGGTGTCAAGATTTGAAAACTGCAGTTCCAGAAGCGATTTTTGCTGAGCTAAAAAACTTTCGGTTTGGCTTATTTGTTTATTAAGATCACTTTTTTCCGTATCAAATAGTGTTGTTTCAGAATCTATCGGACCGGTAGCTGAGCTCACATAGTTAAGAACCGTTGAAAGATGACCGAAAAAACTATCGGAACTGCTGGAACCATCCCCGACAAGCAACTGTTTTACATCATCTCTGTTTGAAACAAGCTCAGCATCCAGTTTCGAAGAATCAAAGGATAATGTTCCATCATCATTTCTTGTAATACCTATATCACTCAGAGAGTGCAGTGAGCCCGCAGCATTATATAAAAGGAAAGGCTGCTCCACCCTATTGAAGATATCTTTTATATTAAAATCAGACATCAATATGCCCTGCTGTTTTGGATCATCAGAATAATGAACCGCATTATCGTAGGTTTTCTTGAAATCATTATAGCTTTTTACTATATCCTGTATTGCCGAGGATATTTTGGAATCATCATGAGAAACCGTTATAGTTGCAGAACCGATAGCTGAAATATCAAACTGCAAGCCTGATATAAGATCGTTTACATTATTTGATGACTTCGTTACCGACAAACCGTTGATAGTCATTGAAAGGTCGGAGGCTGATTGCGTTTTGGTAAAACTCAAACCTGTGGGAGTACTGCTGATTGTCAAGGTGTTGGCAGTACCGGAAGGAGCCGAAAGCTGTATGACATAAGGATTTGACGCCGCTCCGGTATTAATAAGCGTAGCGGTAGCCCCGCTATTTAATCCGTTTATCGCTGCAACCAGTTCGGAAGGCGTCGAAGGTTTGGATGAATCGTTTGTGTCCGAATCGGTTGCAATGCTGTAGGTTGAACCCCCGCCAATACTAAAGCTAAACGTTCCGGCCGAAAGCGGAGTTGTATCGGAGGCAAATCCGTTTGATTGCCACTGTTCGGCTTGTGCTAATGTTGTTATGTTCAGATCATAGGTTGCTGATGTAACCGAACCGCTTATTGAAGCAGAGGCAATAGTTGAATCGCTGCTTGAGGTTTTAAAATTATCAAATGCCGAGACAAGCCCGCTAAGGGAACCGCTAAGGCTGCTCAGCTTAGTTGATATACTATCATAAGCGTTCTTTTTTGCATCAATATTGACAAGTTGAGCTTGCATTCTTGTTATCGGCAACTGATCTACCTTTGAAAGCTTATCCAACATTCCTTGCAGATCCAGCCCGGATCCGATCCCCAAGCTCGTTATCGTTCCAAGTGTCATAATTGCCTCCTTCCACTCCCTATAGCTATTATCGGCAACTTTTTAAAATTCTTTAAAAATTTTTTTAACTTTTTTCTCATCCAAACATATTCTTCATATCTTACTTAAAATAATTGAAAAGATTAAGCTGATTTATCTGAGCCATACTTGATAATGTTGCCTGCATCACAACCTGAAGCTGCTTATACTGAGATATCACAGAAGCATAATCGGCATCCATAAGGGAAGACTTTTCCTTTTTATCGGAAATCGTTATGGTTGCAATACGGTTTTTTTGCGCTTGGGCTCTGTTTGTAAGGCTGCCTATCTTGGAAAGACTGCTTTCCAGTTGAGGAAGGTATTTGTCTATCAATCCTATGGAAGACTGAACTTTGTTTGCAAGATTAACGCTAAAGCTATCGTTGGATGACAATGATCCTGCCGATAAATTTGAAAACGAAATATCAACGCCATGAGGAAGATGCAGGATCTCTCCGTCGCTATATGCCGCAGAGGTAGTATAAAGCGTATTGCCGTTTTTATCTTTTACGGTTGTTGCGCCTGAGGTAAAATCAATTGTTGCTACAGGATTATTTTTGCTGTCGGTTACCTTTATTGTCGTTGTGCCTGAGACAGGAGGAATCTTTGTGCCTGATGTAACGGAAAATGTCCATTTATCATCGATTGCTCCATCGTAAATGCCATCGGCTTTTACCTTAACCGTAGATGCGCCCGACCAATCCGAAGCCGTTCCCACAACTCCTTTTGTATTACCGGAGCTCAATGCATCTTTAAGGTCGCTGCCAATTCTGAACAGATCATAACCGCTTCCGGTTTTCTCCGTTTGAAAATTACCAAAAAGAATCCTGCTGGCTGAATCGGTAAACTGAAAGTCAAATTGACTCTTTCCGCCTCTTTTGTCAGATAAAATGATCTTGCCGTCCTTGAAATCCGCAGCAACACTTCCGCCGTAACTTTTTTCTATCGCCTTTAACAGGTCAGAAACGGTTGAGGAAGAATCCAATCCGTTAGAAACAGAAGATGCAATATCCAGACCGGTATGATCTTTACCGGAAAAACTAATTGTCGAAGGATCGGCAATTGCATTATTCCCGAACCTCAAATCAGTAATTTTTGTATCTTTAGTGGCAGTATTTCCTGTTGAATCATCGATAAGCGTATTAAATGAACCCAATGTCTGCTTAACCGGCTTGAATGTATCGGCTCCTGTTACCGTAAATGGAAGATTCATTCCTTTGCCTATGGCAGCCTGCATTGGAGTGTCGTTGCCCTGATAGAGAAAATCACCACCTTTGTCATAGTTGAACGTTATCGAAAAATCTGCCGTCGGAGCAGAAGATGTGACAAGTTTCACGCCAAGCCCGGTATCATAATTTAAAGGTTTCGTTTTCTCAACAACAGCGCTTGTGGCAAGATCGTTGTGATCGGTCATCGAAGTATCTCTGCCATCAGAATCAATATTAATCGTATTGCCGTCCGAATCGGTAAGTGAAATTGTTGAAGTAGCGCTATTGTAGGAGATTGTATATTGACCGCCCTCAAGCTGATAGAGATCGGCAAACTGTTTTGAAACCGAAACCGCAGCCCCAGTAGGCAACGTTCCAGCAGAGGAAACAAATACTGCTGATTTCGCCTTTGAGACAATTGCAGGCTTATCGCTTTTTGTTCCAGAAAAAATATATTTTCCTTCAAAACTTGAGTTTGCAATATTTTTTAATGACAGCAGATCTTGATATACATTATCAGCAAGCGCATTATAACTGTCAGCATCATTGATGCCGTTTGCGCCTGTTATAGCCAAATTTTTTATCTTAACAAGCTCATCTCTTGCATTCTGTATGGAATTATCGGCAACATTAAGATGAGCTATAATTGCATCTATATTTTTGCTATAATTATCAAACACGCCAATATCGGTGGATATGCTAAGCGCCTGAGATAGGGCTATTGGATCTGAAGATGGCGAAAGCAGTTTTCTTCCGGTTGCAAGCTGATCATTAACATTGCTTATATTGCTGTCTATTTTATCTATATTGTTTATAAAATTGTTATATATCAGTCGCTCGGTTACTCTCATCTTATCATACCTATAACTGTATCGGTAAGATTATCGATAACGGTGATAAATCGTGCAGATGCACTAAATGCCTTTTGAAACTTCATAAGTTTTGCAGCCTCTTCATTCAAAGAGACTCCGCTTTCAGATTCTCTCTCCTTTTCTATCTGATCGGTCAAAGCCTTCTGATTATCGGTCAGCGACTTGTAATTTTTAACATCCATACCAATGTCGCTCACAATATTGTTATAAAGCTCATTTATCGAAGCCGTGCCGTTTTTTAGCACTCGCTCGGTCGCAAGAGCACCTATAGCAGTTGCGTTTTGCCCGTCTCCGGCATTATCGGTCAATCCCGCTGCAATCTTGGAAGAATCGTTCAAAATAGTTGAGTTCAATCTAATGTTATTTGCTCGGTCTCCGGCAAAAAACGTGCCCAGACCTACAGATGCCAAAAATCCGGTATCATCATTGGTCAAAAAAAATTTCTTTCCGGCATCTGCCTGGATTACCAGATGATTATCACCATCAATATACGCTGTAATTCCGTTTACACTGCTTATCTTATCCTTTATAGATTTGAAGGTCGCATTTGCATCGATTGTTATGGTATCTGTAGAACGATTACCGTTTTGATCGGTCACCACTACATCAAAACTGCCCTTTTGTATCGTGATAGGCAAACTATAACTTGAAGAAAAAACCGAATCATCAGCAGTTATCCTGTTTACGCTTGCAAGAGAGGAATATCCGGTCAGCCCCATGCCTTTGGTATGGATAAGATTAACCTGATCAATCAGCCCTTTTGCCACCTCATCAAGCTTTACTCTGTATTGAGAAACCGTATCCTGCATAGCAAACAGAGCCGAAACCGTTCCGCTGGAAGCATCTTTGACGCTTTGAGTAATATCGGTAAGCGACCCGCCGGAATTTATAAAAAACAGCTTGTTCCTTTTTCCTGTTTGAACCGTTTTCAAAAGATGAAACTGTTTGCCGCTTACAACATTCATCCCGCCTATTTGAACTGAAAACTCCGATTGCCCCACCGAACCGTATGATGTCTCAAAGGTTTGAATAGGAACAATTTCTGAAAGCTGCTTTATCAATTCATTACGCCTGTCGCGTAAACCGTTTGCATTGTCAATTCCGCCAAGCTCAGCATGCGCAATCTCATCATTTACGTTTGCTATGTTTTTAATTAAAAGATTGGCTTTATCGATATTTTGCGACAACTCCTCATCGTTTTGCTTTTGCATATCGGACAGATTTCCGTCTATCTGCTTGAACTCTATTGACAATCGATTTGCGGCACGAATAACATTTTGTCTTGAAGCCGCAGATGAAGGATTAGTCGAAAGGGTTTGCCAAGCACCAAAAAAACTATTCAGCGCATCGCTCAAGCCTGTACCTGCAGGTTCATTGAATAATGTTTCCACCCTGGCTAACAGTTCCGATGCGCTTTTGTAATATGAGGTTAGTGAATCAGATGCCCTTAAACGTTTTTCCAAAAGATCATTTCTTGAAGATCTGATTGCAGATATGCTGACGCCTCTGCCTCTTGTTCCCGGAACATCCAAAGCCGGAAACGCCTCGGTCAAATCAACCGTTTGCCTGCTATATCCGGGCGTATTGGCATTGGCAATATTGTTTTGGGTTGTATTAAGGGCAGTCTGAGCCGCATTCAAACCGCTTAAACCAATTGAAAGCCCGTCAAACAACCCGCCCATGCTATGCTCTCATTGAAATTGTTTTGAGAGTGTTCAAAGACACGTTTTTCCCTTTCTGATTGTATAGGCTGCCCTGGATTCTTAAAACAGTGTTATAAAATTGTACACCGTCTGATAGCATCTCCATGAAATTTTTTGAAACTTTGTTGTAAAGCAAAATCTTTTTCTTTAAAACTGAGAGATCTTTGCTATATAGCTCTTTATCAAGAATATCGCCTGATTCTTGTTCGTCAGCTTTGAGTGTTTTAAGATACGAAACCGAATTGGCAAGTTCGTTTTTTGCCAACTCTATCCTTGAATAATCTATATCCTCGCCCGAGATAATTTTTTTTTCAGCTTCGTATAAGAATTTAATAAGTCTATCATATATAAAACCGATATTTCGGAGTGTATCTCTGATTTTTTCTTTCACCTACAGCTCCAGCATCAGTTTTGCTATCTTTTCCGTATTGACATTATAACGTCCGTTTTGTACCGCCTCTTTTATACGGTCGATACGTAAATCAAAATCCTTATTTTCGCCATCAATTGATCTGGCTGCCATTGCAAATGAAGATATCTCTATCTTATCAGCAGCAACACCTGATTCTTTTTCAACCGGAGCCGACGAGCTCTTCTGCCCGGATTTTTCCGGTTTTATCTTTTCGTTCTTTAAATATTTGGATGTTATAGTCCCGAATTCGGTTATCTTCATAGTATTGCCTCCGCTGTTTGTAAAAACATTATCTTTCCTATACTTTTAATCGGCAGTTTTTTCAAATACTTTAATAGCCTCAAACGCAATATCTGTCCATACTTATTGTAACAACCTCGTCAGCTTTGGCAAAGCAGAATAAGCTGACTTTACAGATTTTACCGATTTCATCCCCCAATGCACTCTTTTCCCGCCGCTTATATTTAATTTAGACAAATTATCGCCACTTGTAAAACTTTTTACAATAAGTTTGGCTATTCCAAGACCACCATCACGCGCCATAAGATTAGCCAATGAATCAATCCACATCGATCTGTAGATAGAGTTTTCGGTGCTTTTTTTCAGCAACGGATCCGAAGGAATCATTTTTTTTATTATATCGCGCATAAATATCGCCTCAAACTTTACGGCAGCATTCTTTAGCTGTTTATACTGTTTTTTATTGAGATCTATTTGATGCGTGACAGAATTTATCATCATATAATCTCCAGTTTTGCCTCAAGCGCACCCGCAGCAGATATTGCCTGAAATATAGCAATCATATCTCGCGGAGTTGCTCCCATTGCATTAAGCGCTTTCACAAGATCGGCAACAGTGGATTGACCAAGTCTGAAGAAATGACCCTTCTGCTCGGTTACCTTTACCGATTTTTTGGATATTTTTGCCGTTTTGCCTTTTGCGAAAGGCTGCGGTTGAGACACCTCTGTTTGATTGGTTATTGTCACAGTCAGTGAACCTTGAGAAACGGCAACAGGCAATATCCTCACGTCACCTCCGATTACTATCGTTCCTGTTTTCTCATCGATAACAACCTTTGCAGACATATGCTTGGTTACATCTATATTTTCAATCCTGCTTATAAACGCAACCGGATTATCACGATATGTATCCGGAATTTTCACAATTACACTTTCTGGACTTTTCGCTTTTGCTATAATAGTGCCAAAATTGCTGTTTATGGCGCTGGCAACATTGTTTGATGTTGTAAAATCCGGCCTGTCCATAAGTATATCGATAGTTCCGTCTCCGCTTACCATACTGCTTGGAACAGCCCGTTCAACAATCGCTCCTGAAGGAACTCTGCCTGCGGTAGCATGATTTTTTTGCGATGAACCTGAGGAACCGCCGACATTATAGCCTCCTATCGAAACCGCCCCTTGGGCAACCGCATAAACCTTTCCGTTGGCAGCTTTCAGCGGTGTTTGAAGAAGCGTTCCTCCTTGCAAACTTTTTGCATCACCGATTGAGGAAACCGTTACATCAATCTTTTGACCGTTTTGTGCAAACGGAGGCAGTGTGGCACTTACCATTACAGCGGCAACATTTTTGGGCTGAAGAGCTGCAATATCGGTATCCGAAAGTGTAACACCCATCTTTCTGAGCATATTGGCAACCGTATAAAGCGTAAATTTTGAGTTGGTCCCGTCACCGGTTCCCTGCAATCCCACGACAAGACCGTAGCCTACAAGCTGATTGCTTCTTGTTCCTTTTACAGAGCTTATGCTTCCGATTTTTATAGCATAGCTTAGGTTTGCACCAAACAAACTTATGCTAAAAAGGAAGAATAGCGTCAAGTATGCTTGCCAAAAAACCTTTTTTGGTGCCATTTGTTATCACTCCTTTTCCATCATAGGTAACGATTTCATCTGCAATATACTCTGAACCAATGCTGTTATTGCTTGTAATATCAACGCCTCTTATCAATCCCGAGACAATCAATGTATGCGTTTCGCCATCGGAATGAACAATCTTTCTGCCCTGAATTTTATAGATACCGTTTGGCAAAACCTCAACGATACGAGCCTCAATCTTTGCCGAAAGAGCGCTCGTCCTGCTGTTTTTGGCTGCGCCTTTAAAAGCTGAACTGCTGCCCAAATCGAGAAGATTGTTGCTATCACCTGACTTTGGAACCGAATAGCCTTTATATATCCCGGACGGATTTACATCAGTTGCTCGCCATATTCTCGACTCTGCTCCGAAAAGCTTTTTCAATGTTAAGCCACTATCATATTTTTTGGAGTTTTCAAGTTTTGCATCATTAAGAGAGGATGCGGACTCATCAACGACTATTGTTACAAGATCGCCAACCTCGTGCGCTTTGGTGTCGCTGAAAAGCGAACCGGAATTACTATACAACGAGCCGCTTTGGTTTTCGGATTTTTTTACGGTAATATTTTGAGGTGTATTCAATCGGTTATTTACGACATTATTAAAGCTTGACGGCTGCCTTGCCGAACAGCCTGCTGATAATATCAGCAGCGATACAAAAATCGGTCTAAATTTCATCTCATACCTCCCGTATTGCTCATTAACAAGCAAAAATAGTTCCAAGATATTTTCTGAAATGTAGCAGCTACGAATAGTTTCATTATTTTATAAACAGTCGCCAAAGCGCCTAATCGTTGAGACTGACTTGCTTGATTAAGTTTGTCTGAAACGGCAAAAAGTTGCCACAAGCATCAAAGGCACACAACAATCCGAATTAAACCGGTTCGTTTACGCCGGGGGTTTGGTTTTTACAAAAGAGGAAAATTTTTCTCTAATATAGGTTTATGCTTTCCATATAAGATAAAAAGTTGTCCCTTCTGCAGATGTTTCAAATTTAACGCCAACTCCTATAAGATCGGCATATTTTTTTACTATGGCAAGCCCAAGACCGTTGCCTTGATGTTTTGTCGTAAAAAACGGATCAAAAATCTTATCTTCAATATCTTTTGGTATGCCTCCACCCTTATCGGTTATCTTTATTGTCAAAGGAGACTCCGACATAACAATCCGAACGGTAGAGTTTGCAGAAACATCAATTGCATTTGACAATATATTTGCAATAATCTCTTTCAGTATCAGTTTATCTGTTTTTATCCTTTTATGAAAAAGCGTTTTTTCAACAACAATACCGTTTTTCTCAATATTTAGCTTGTATTCGTCCAAAACGTCCAGAATCAGCTCAGCCAAATCGCAATATTCGATGAAAAGTTTTGTATCTTTGGCAAAATTCATTAGGTTCGTCAGTATCTGATTCATATGCAAAACGGCTGTTTTTATATTGATTGCAACATCCCTGAGATCTCCTTTTAACTCATCCAGTAAAAGCGAATTAAAAAGATCGATGCTGCCGAGAGGGTTGCGAAGTTGATGGGCAAGCTGACTTGCCATCTGTCCGATTGCCGCCAACTGTTCCTGACGCTTTATCTTTTTGTTTGCAATCTCAAGTTCCGTAACATCGTCAAAAATCACTGTGCAGCCCGATTGTTCTTCATAAGAGGTTGGGAAATAGCTCAAAAGCACTGTCTTTTCTTTGCCCTCGATAAAAAAGGAAAATTTTTTCTTTAAAACAGGCATACTGCTTTTTAATATACCGCTTATATCAGGTATATATTTTGACAAAAAATCGATAGTAGCGTTCTGTTGTTTAATTTTAAAAAGCTCTGAGGCAGAACGATTCATACGTCTTATATGACCATACCTGTCAAAATCAATAACAGCATTGGTAAGGCTTGCAAGCAGTTGATCCAGAAAATCCTTGTTTAATGTAAGCTGCCTGGAAAGATTATCCGCATGTATCTTAAGTCTGTTGTAACTTTCCTCAAGGCGATTCGATGTTTCTATAACTTTTTTGAAAGAAGCATTAAGCTCCTTTATCATAGCTTCTTTGCTGTTTTTCATTTTACAAAGATAGGATTTGAAACTTTTTAAAGTCTTGATAAACAGTCACATAACAATCGGCAAACATAATAAACAAATACCTGAGATTTTGGTGGAGCTGAGGGGGCTCGAACCCCTGACCCCAACGCTGCCAGCGTTGTGCTCTCCCAGCTGAGCTACAGCCCCAATACATTATTATAGATACCAGTCTCGTTTTAAGTTGTCAATATCAAACCGATAATAACATAAAATCAGATCTGTTTTATATCGGTCAACCAGGCAATAATCGATTCGAAAATCTTCAAACCATCATCACTTCCAAGAATCCCCTCAACCGCCCGCTCC